>MDSY01020924.1_pt1 | contig 12475 bp, 12 predicted proteins | sample 811131 | NCBI WGS metagenome assembly MDSY01 (sample SAMN05326643, study PRJNA326480) | marine metagenome | isolation source: seawater | place: Atlantic Ocean: South West | collected 2010
ACTTGAAATCTATTTTTTTAAACATTATATTCGTGACTAAATAAAACGATCTTTTTTTTTTTATATTAAATGAAATTTAAACCCTTACACGATAGAATTCTTATTAAAAGATTAGAAGAATCAGAGAAAACAAAAGGTGGAATTATAATACCTGATACAGCTAAAGAAAAACCATCAGAAGGTGAAATTCTTGCAGTTGGTCCTGGAATTTTAAATAAAGATGGAAATAGAAATGTTCTTGATGTTAAAGTGGGTGATAAAATCTTATTTAGTAAATACTCAGGAGATGAAGTAAAAATTGACGGTCAAGATTTAATTATTATTAAAGAAGAAGATGTTATTGGTATTTTAACTTAACCTTTATTATTAGGAGAAATTATGGCAGACGGTAAAGATGTAAAATTTTCAGCAGACGCAAGAGCAAGATTATTAAAGGGTGTTAATACCTTAGCAGATGCAGTCAAAGTAACCCTAGGTCCAAAAGGTAGAAATGTGGTTTTAGATAAATCTTTTGGTGCGCCAAGAATAACAAAAGATGGTGTGTCTGTTGCTAAAGAAATAGATTTAAAAGATAAATTTGAAAATATGGGAGCACAAATGGTTAAAGAAGTTGCTTCAAGAACTAGTGATAATGCTGGTGATGGAACAACAACTGCTACTATTTTAACTCAAGCAATTGTTCAAGAAGGTTTAAAAGCTGTAGCTGCAGGAATGAATCCAATGGATCTTAAAAGAGGAATTGATAGTGCAACTAAAGCAATTGTTGAAGAATTAAAAAAAAAATCAAAAAAAATTAATACAAATGAAGAGGTAAAACAAGTTGGTACTATCTCAGCAAATGGAGATTTAGAAGTTGGAGGTCATTTAGCTGAAGCAATGGAAAAAGTAGGTAATGAAGGGGTTATTACTGTTGAAGAAGGTAAAGGTTTAGATACAGAATTAAATGTTGTTGAAGGAATGCAATTTGATAGAGGTTATTTATCCCCTTATTTTATAACAAATGCAGAAAAAATGACTTGTGAATTAGATGATGCTTATATCTTATTACACGAACAAAAACTATCCAATCTTCAACCTATGTTACCATTACTCGAAAGTGTTGCTCAATCTGGAAAACCACTTTTAATTATTGCTGAAGAAGTTGAAGGTGAAGCATTAGCAACATTAATAGTAAATAAATTAAGAGGCGGATTAAAAATAGCTGCTGTTAAAGCTCCCGGATTTGGTGATAGAAGAAAAGCTATGCTAGAAGACATTGCTTTATTAACTAATGGTCAAGTTATTAGTGAAGAATTAGGAATAAAATTAGAGAATGTAAAGTTAGACTCTTTAGGAACAACAAAAAAAATAAATATAGATAAAGAAAACACAACTATTGTAGGTGGATCTGGAAAAAAATCTGAAATAGATGCTAGATGTAATCAAATTAGAAATGAAATTGAACAAAGTGACTCAGATTATGATAAAGAAAAACTTCAAGAAAGATTAGCAAAATTATCTGGTGGAGTTGCTGTACTTCATGTAGGTGGAGCATCTGAAGTAGAAGTTAAAGAAAAAAAAGACAGAGTTGATGATGCTATGAATGCAACACGTGCTGCTGTTGAAGAAGGAGTGGTTCCTGGTGGAGGAGTTGCGTTGTTAAACTCTATTAAAGTTTTAGACAGTATAAATCCTTCGAATTCTGATCAAAAAGTAGGTGTGAATATAGTAAAAAAAGCTATAGAAAGACCAGTACGACAAATTGCTAAAAATGCTGGAGTAGATGGTTCTATTATTGTAGGTAAAATTTTAGAACAAGATAATCAAAATTATGGTTACAATGCGCAAACTGGAAAATTTACAGATTTAGTTAAAGATGGAATTATTGATCCTACAAAAGTAGTACGATCTGCGATTCAAGATGCGTCATCAGTTGCAGGATTATTAATTACAGCAGAAGCTGCGATTGCCGACCTTCCAGAAGAAAAAAAAGAAGTTCCTCCAATGCCTGATATGGGTGGAATGGGTGGAATGGGTGGAATGGGTGGCGGCGGAATGCCTGGAATGGATATGTAATCCATTAATCCACATATCGTATATTGAAAAAAATTAAAAAATTTCTTTTAAATTTTCGTAATAAATTAACCCCAACAGAATTAATATTTCATAAAAAATATTTCGATAAAAAATTAACTTGGTATCATCCTAAATATAGTAAATCACTATCAGGTGAAGGTTCAGGAAAAAAGCAAACACAAGTAATAAGAAAAGAAATACCGAAAATAATAAAAAAATATAAAATTAAAAATATTTTTGATGCTGCATGTGGAGATTTCTTCTGGATGAAATTAATAATTAATGAAGATATAAATTATATTGGAGGAGATATTGTAAAAAAAATAATTAATTTAAATATAAAAAAAAATAAAAAAAAGAATATAAATTTTCTTCATATCGATTTTACAAAACATGAAATTCCTAAATCTGATTTAATTATTTGTAGAGATGTTTTAACACACTTGCCATTAAAAATGGGTTTAAAATCTAAAAAGAATTTTATTAAATCAAAAACAAAATATTTACTTTCAACAACTTTTACTAATATAAAAGAAAATATTGATATTCCTAAAGGAGATTTTCGACCGATAAATTTATCAATAAAACCTTTTTCTCTAGGAAAACCTATTGAATTGATAAATGAAAAATGTTTAGAGAAAAATTATAAATATAAAGATAAAGCTTTAGGTTTATGGAAATTAAATTAATCTATTTCTTTTCTTTGTATAATTCTCAATTTGTTTAATATCTGATTTATAATCTACAGCTAATCCTACTTCTTTTATTGGAACTGCTGTAACTTTGATATTATTCTCTATAAATCTTAAAAGTTCTATATTTTCACTTTTCTCTAATGCCCCTATTCCAAAATTAGAAAAAATATTTAAAGATTTTTTTGTAAAAGCGAAAATTCCTATGTGTTTAAAATAATTAAAGTTTTTTGATTTTATAAATGGCAACTCTTTTCTTGAAACATATATCACTTCATTTTTTTTTGATTTAATTAAATAAACATTTGAAAAATTTTTATTTTGTTTTTTTTTTATAACTGTATAACCAGTTGAAACATCAATTCCATTAGAAATATTTTTCTTTAAATTAACAATAATCTTTTCTATATTACCTGGTTTAACTAAAGGTTCATCTCCTTGGACGTTAACGTATATATCGGCATTTATTTTTTTTGAAACTTCAAAAACTCTGTCTGTACCAGTTTTACATTTTTTTGATGTCATTATTACTTCTAAATGATTTTGATTACAAAAATTTGCTATTCTTTTATCATCTGTAGCAATTAAAACTTTATCAATATTTTTTACCTTATTTGCCTTATCCCAAACATGATGAATTAACTCCTTATTATTGATTTTAGCAAGTGGTTTGCCAGGAAATCTTTTTGATTTCCATCTTGCAGGTATAATAATTACTGTTTTCATTTAATTATTTCATTCCAATACTTATATATTTTTTCAAAATCGGAAAAATAATTAATTTTTTTAAAAGCTTTATTTCCAATTTTTTTTCTTAAAATTGAACTATCTATTAATTTATTAATATTGTTACTAACTTCATAAAAAGAAGCGTTTTTCAATATTAAACCAGATTCATTATTTTTAATAAAATCTAATGCACCGCCTGTTTGATTTGATATTAAAATAGGTAATTTATATGAAGATGCTTCTAAAACAACGTTTGGCATGCCTTCATATCTTGATAATAAAGCAAAAATCCCAGCTTTTTTAAACCATGTATCAGGATTTGTGAAATTTATAAACCTTACATATTTTTTTAAGTTTAATTTTTTTACCAAAAACATTAATTTTTGCCTATCTGGGCCATTGCCTATAAGAACTAACTTCCACCCACTTTTACATGCGTTACTTTTTTTAAATCCATTAATTAAAATATCAAATCCTTTTTGTGCATGCATTCTTCCAATAGATAAAATAATTTTTTGTGGATTAGTTTTAATATTCTTTTTAACTTTTACATAATTTGGAATATATTTTATTTTCTTTTTTGATGTAAAATTATTTAAATACTTTTTTGTTTCTTTGCTATTACAAGTAATAATATTTGCAAATCTATAAAAAATAAATCTTAATATTGACCAAATTAATCCTATTGGTTGTTTTTTTACATTATTTCTTTCAGAAATAATTACACAATTTCTTAAAAAAAAATTAGCTATTAAACCAATAATATTTGTAGAAGGTAAAAAACATAACAAGGTACTATTTCTTTTTGTTTTTAAAATTTTCCTAATTAAAAAAACTCTATTTATATTATTAAATATTGCAGAAATAATATTTGTAGATTTTTCACTAGCCCCTAATGGAACATAATTAATTCTTTTATTAAAAAAATTAATTTTCTTTTTTTTTTCAAATGTAAGAATATCAATATAAAAATTATCTTTAGAAAACCTTTTGATTAGTTTTAAAACAGTTTTTTGAGTACCTCCAGAACTAAGTTCAGATATTAAAAAAATTATATTCTTCATTTATCACAAGACATTAAGATTGTTCTTAAACCACCCTTATAGCAAATTAAATTTATTGCATCTTTTTCACTTAGATCTTTATAAATTTCTCTTACTACATCGTCAGTTCGAATATTAGTATGTAAAGGTTTATATCCTAATTCTTTTAATTGATCCGAACCTTTTTGATATGATGTTGAAGCAAATTTAATTTTATATCCCTTTTTAAACATCTTTCTTAAGGTTTTTTCCATTTTAGATATATTTCTAGTCTTATTTTTTACTTTAAGATTTTTATGATATCTAGAAGTATGTGTTTCAAAACAAATTACAGGATATTTTTTTAATTTTATCTTAATTAAGTCATTTAAAATATCAGTTTCACTTCCTTCAACATCCATTCTTATAAAATCAGGCAAAAATGTTTTATTAATAATATCTTTTATGTCCATTGTAATAGAAACAAAATAATTCATTTTTGTATTTTCTTTTTTTTTTTTATAATTTGAAATATTTGAATTTAGTTCTTGTTGACTTAATAATCGTCCCAAATTTGAATGAGAAGATAAAAAGAATTTTTCTAATCCTTTAAATTTTTTTACTGAATCCTTGTTTGATATAGCAGTTTGCCATGTTTCGGTAATCACATTGTTATTTAACTTTAAATTTTTTTTTAAAATTTTCATATTTTTTGGGACAGGTTCAATTGCAAGTATTTTACCTTTATTCCCAATCAGAATTGATTCCATTAAAACGTAATATCCGATATTTGCACCAATATCAAAAATCTTCATATTTTTTTTTAATACTTTTTCTAAAATTATTTTATGATCTAACTCTCTTTCACCAAATAATAATAATGTTCTTGAAATCCCTTTATCTTTTGGATCAAGATACATTTGATAATCAAAAATTTTTGTTCTAATTAAAGAAGATGAAGAAAAAAAATTAATAAAGAAAATTTTAAAAAAACCTTTAATCGCAAAAAAAGTAGCTACTACTCCTTTGGTTCTTATAGTAAGTATTAAATTTTTAATTAATTTCAATTTATTATTTAAATTTTTAAAGATCTTTTCCAAGATTGATAAATAAGAACTGGCCATAATTGATATTGCCAGTTTCTATTTCCTGAAAGATGTTCATCCCATTTTTTTCTAATTTTATCTGCATCAATATAATTTTCATTTAAATCTTTTTTTTGTAACAAATCATTTGCCCAATCTTTTAAAGGTCCTTTTAACCATTTTTCTAACGGAACAGAGAATCCCATTTTTGGTCTTGATAAAAATTTTTTAGGTACATATTTATACAAAATATTTTTTAATAATTTTTTAGAATTTTTATTTTCAGAATCTAAAGTCCAAGTAAGCTTAAGTAAATCTTTTTCTAAAAATGGAACTCTTACTTCAAGTCCACATGACATACTTGCTCTATCAACTTTAGCTAATATATCATCAGGTAAATAAGTATTTATATCAATAATTTGCATTTGTTCTCTTAAATCTAAAAAATCAATCTTATTAGTAGATAAAAAAGAATTATCAAAGACAATATTTTTTTTTATAGGGATATCATTTTCTTGCCATTGAGAAATTAAATTTGAATAAACATGCGAAAATTCCTTCAATTGAAAAATATTAGCAATTTTATAAATTTTATCACCAGCAAATGGATATTTATTTAATAAAGGGATAAATTTACTTAAAATATCCCACTGTTTTGGTGATAATGTTTGTAAAGAATTGCTAAATATCTTTCTGAGAAAAAAAGGAAAATTAAAAAAAAATTTAATTCTTTTTGCCCAATTATATCTATTGTATCCACCAAATAACTCATCACCACCATCACCAGATAATGCGACCTTTACTTTTTTCTTTGTAATTTCAGATAATAAAATAGTAGGAAGTTGTGATGAATCAGCAAAAGGTTCATCATATATTAATGGGAGTTTAGGAATAAGATTTAAAATGTCATTATTACTAAAAATAACATTATTATGTTCAGTGCCTAATATATCTGCAACTTTCTTAGCGTGTTCTGATTCATCTAATGATTTTTCATGAAAACCAATATTGAATGTTTTTATTGGTTTTAAAGATTGTTTTTGAGCAATAGCAGTAATTAAAGAACTGTCAATTCCACCAGATAAAAAAGAACCCAAAGGAACATCTGAAATCATATGATTTTTAACAGATTTTTCTAAACTTTTTTCAATTTTTTTTTCGACATCTGAATCTTGTTTTTTATTATTTTTTACTTTTTTAATAATTTTTTCTAAATTCCAATATTTTATTTTTTTAATAATTCCTTTCGATGAAAAAATTATGTAATGTCCAGGTAAAACCTGAGATGTGTTTTCAAAAATACTTTGATTAGAAGGTATATAACCAAATCTAAAAAAAGAACCTAAAGCATCAATAGAAATTTTTTGTTTCCAATCCGGGTGACTTAAAAAACTTTTTGTTTGAGAACTAAATAAAAAAAGACCATTAAAAAAAGAAAAGTATAATGGTTTTATACCGAATCTATCACGAACTAAATAAAGTTGCTTATTTTTTTTGTCCCATAAAGAAAAAGCAAACATACCAGAAATTTTTTCTAAAGTTTTATTTATTCCCCAATACGCTATTGCTTCAAGAAGCACCTCGGTATCTGAATTACTAAAAAATTTTACTTTATTTTCTATTAATTCTTTTTTAATATCTAAAAAATTATAAATTTCTCCATTAAAAACAATGACATACCTCTTGTTTTTACTTTCCATAGGTTGTCTTCCTAACTTAGATAATTCTATAATTGATAATCTTCTATGACCAAAAGATATATTGTTTTTTGGATCAATCCAAGAACCCTTATCATCAGGGCCTCTATTCTTTAGAACATCAGACATATTATTTATAATATTTTCTAAGGTTCTATGACTAGAATTTTTTTTTAAATTCCAGAAACCAGTAATTCCACACATTTATTTTATGATTTTAAAATTTTTATTAGATAATCTTTATATGGTCCGTTAGATATTAAATTTGCTAATTTTTTTAATTGTAAGGCTGATATCCATTGATTATTAAAAGCTATTTCTTCCAAACAAGCAATTTTTAAGCCTTGTCTTTGTTCTATATTTGCTATGAAATTATTTGCTGTTAACAAAGACTCTGGAGTTCCAGTATCAAGCCATGCAAAACCTCTTCCAAATGTTTCAACATATAATTTATTTTTTTTTAAATAAACATTATTTAAATCTGTTATTTCTAATTCTCCTCTTTTTGATGGTTTTAATTTTTTTGCAATATTAACGACTTCATTATCATAAAAATACAACCCAGTTACTGCGAGATTAGATTTTGGATGTTTAGGTTTTTCTATTATCTTTTTTGCTTTTTTATTTTTATCTAATTCTACAACACCATATCTATTTGGGTCATGAACAGAATAGGAAAATATAGTAGCTCCTTCATTTCTAAATTTTGCATTTTGTAATTTTGTTCTAAAATTTTCACCATAAAAAATATTATCTCCTAAAATTAAAGCACATTTAGAATTTCCAATAAATTTTTTTCCAATAATAAAAGCATCAGCAATACCTTTAGGTTTTTTTTGTATTGCATAAGTGATATTAATCCCTAAATTTTTACCATTTCCCAACAAAGATTTAAAAGATTTTAGATCTTCTTTTCTCGTTATAATTAAAATATCTTTAATTTGCGCTAACATTAATACAGAAAGTGGGTAATAAACCATAGGTTTATCGTAAATAGCTAACAATTGTTTATTTACTGCAAATGTTATTGGAAATAATCTTGTAGCTCTTCCTGCAGCAAGTATAATTCCTTTTGTATTATTCATTATTTGTTCCCAATCTATTTCCTTTATATTTAAACTTTCTAATAGAACCCCACCATTTTTTATTATTTAAATACCATTCAATAGTTATTTCTAATCCTCTAGAAAGAGAAGTTTCTTGTAACCAATTTATTTCATTCTTAATTTTCTTAGAATTTAATGAATATCTAAAATCATGTCCAGGTCTATCAGAAACAAACTTTATTAAATGTTTATATTTCTTTTTATTTTTTCTTGGACACATACGATCTAAAATTTCACAAATAATAGTAACTAATTTTATATTTGAAATTTCAGTTCTTCCACCAATATTAAATATTTCACCAATTTTTCCTTTCAAACTAATTTTTTTTATTGCATTCACATTATCTTCTATAAATAACCAATTACGAATATTTTGGCCTTTTCCATATATTGGTAGATTTTTTTCTTCCAAAGCATTTAAAATAATTAATGGGATTAATTTTTCTGGAAACTGAAATGGACCATAGTTATTAGATGGTCTTAAAATTAAACAAGGAAAATTAAATGTTTTAAAATAAGATAATACTAAGTGATCAGCAGAAGTCTTTGAAGCTGAATATGGTGAGTTTGGAATTAAGTTAGCCCTTTCATTTGAAGAGCCTTTTTTAACAGAACCATAAACCTCATCTGTAGATATTTGTATAAACTTAAATTTTTTTTTTATTTTTTTTAAATAATTTATACAGCACTCGAGTAAATTAAAAACTCCTAAAATATTTGTATCAATAAACTTTTTAGGGCTATCTATTGATCTGTCAACATGAGTTTCAGCAGCAAAATTTATAACATAATCGGGTTTAAACTTATTAAGTAATGATTGAATTTTTTTTTTATTAGATATATCGCCTTTTATGAAAGTATAATTTTTATTTTTTTTAAAATCACGAATAGTATCTAAAGATGCAGCGTATGTTAATAAATCAAAATTAATAACTTTGTAATTGTCATTCAATAAAGACCTAACAAAATGTGAGCCTATAAAACCAGCGCCTCCACAAACTAAAAAAGTTTTCATAATATTATTAATATTAATAAGTTTAACAATCTACAAGTAATTAATAAAAATTAACTACTTTTCTAACATGTTTTTTATAATCAAATTTATTTTTTATAAAATTAAATGCAGAATTTGAAATAAAATTTTCTTTCTTTCTACTTACTAAATTTAAAATGATTTTAGAAGCTTCGTGAATATCATTCTTTTTATAAAGCCATCCTGTAAAATTAGATTTAACAATTTCCTTATGACCTCCTGAATTATTTGCAATTACAGGTGTTTTAGTGCTAATTGATTCTATTAATACTCTACCTAGTCCCTCATTTTCAGCTGGAGCAAAAGTAAAATCAAATAATTTTAATAATACCTCTATTGGTTTAAAATTATTTAATATAAGAAAATTTTTTTTCATATTTCTTTTATTAATTTCTTTTATCAAAAATTTTTTTTTATAATCACGATCATTTCCTACCAAAACAAATAAAATGTTTTTTTTTGTTTTTTGTAAAATTTTTTCAGCTAATAAAATTAAATCAAATGTTTTTTTTTGTATAGAAAAATTACCTACACAACCAATAATAAAATTATAATTTTTATATTTGTTTTTTTTGAAAAATTTTTTTTTTGAATTCTTAATATTTGAAAAATTAAATATTACTGGATCATAAATAACATAAGATTTTTTTTTTGAAAAATTTGGAATACTTTTTTTCACAAAATTAGAAACACATAATATATTATTTGGGAAAATTGAAAAAAGTTTATATAAATTCCATTTCGGAACAAAACTTCTACAATGCCATAATAATTTTGTTTTAGAAAGATATGTAGGTATAGCCCATGTCAAATGCATTCCTATATCATTTGTATGAACTACAGATATTTTTTCATGTTTTAAGAATTGTAATATTTTTAATGATGAATGTAATATAGAAAAAAATAAATTTATTAATCCTTTATGCTCTCCTATTATATGTTTTAACGGTAATATTTTATAAGAAATTTTTTTTTTTATTAAATATTTTTCAAAAATACCTTTTCGATGAATTACTACAATTGGTTCATAAATTTTTTTATCTAATTTTTCTATTAAAATTAATGAAGATTTATGGCTCCCTCCAAAACTATTACTTTTAAATGGAAAACATATTTTTTTTTTATTAATTAAATTACTCATAATTTTTTTAAATTGAAATTAAATCTTTTTTCTAAAGGTTAGAATGAATATATTCTGCGATTTTAAAATCAAATTCATCATTAATATCGATTGAGTCTTTAATGTTCATTTTATATGAAAGAATTTTTTTTCCATAAATGTTATTATTTTTGATATTTTTAATATTTGTAACAATAATACTTGGCCCATTTCTTATAACTAAATTTCCTTTTTTAAAATTAAATTCTTTAAGTAATCCTTTATTATTTTGATGCATATATTTTCCAAGTCCAAAATTCTCAGGAATATTGGAAACACTTACTACAGAATCTGGTTTGTTTTTTTTAAATAAATTTATTGCTTGATTAATATGAAAGTATTTTCTTAACGGGGATGTAGGTTGTAATATTACAATAGCACTAGGTTTATAATTATTTTGTTCAAGCCATTTGACGAAATGAACTAAAACTTTAATCATTCCCGTATTATCTTTTGAAATATTTTTTGGTCTTAAAAAAGGTACATTTAAACCAATTTTTTCTCCAATTTTAGCAATTCGTTTATCATCAGTTGATAAAAAAGTTTGTTTTAAAATACTTTTTTTTGCAGCAATTGAAGTCCATTCTAATAAAGGTTTGCCAGAAAAATTTAATATATTCTTATTTTTTAGTCTTTTAGATCCACTTCTTGCGGGTATTAATCCAATAATCATAGAAATAGTTTTAAAAAAGTATTTTTTTTTGTGTTTTAATTTTTTTTAATTTTATTAAAAAATTAACAATTTTTATTGCAGAATTTCCATTACCATATGTTGAATCGCTCTTATATTTTCCATGATTTAATTGTTTTTTTATACCAGACTTTATAGATTCAATTGAATAATCTGTATCTATTACATTTTTACTTCTTTCTCTTCCATTCTGACGCGATCCAATGTTAACAACGGGTGTTCCTATAAATGCGCCCTCTCTTATTCCACTTGATGAGTTTCCGATTAAACATTTAGTTTTAGACATTAAAAAAATATAATCATCAATTTTAAGATTTTTAAAAAAATGCATATTTTTATCTAATTTTTTTTCTCTCCATTTTCTAATTGATCTAGCTACATCTTCTGATCCAGCATCAGGATTTGGCCAAAGAATAATAGATTGATAATTGAAAAATTTAATTGCTTCTAAAATATTTTTCATTTGTTTTTGTCCCATTCCAAATTCAGATGTTATTGGATGAAAAGAAACTAAAAAAAAAGGAGCTGAAAAATCTATTTTGTCCCCAACCCCAGAATTGAATGAACTACTAGAACTTAAATTTGATTTATTTTTAAGAATTTTCGATACTATATCAATTCTTGGACATCCTACTAATTGAACTGTTTTTTTATCCTCACCAAGTTTTAAAATTCTTTTATAAGCATCTTTACTAGCTGGAAAGTGTATATGTGAAAACTTTGTAATTGCGTGTCTTATACTTTCATCAATATTACCACTTACTTCACCACCCATAGAATGTGCAATAGGTATATTCATATATGCAGCTGAAAGTACAGTAGACATTGTTTCAAATCTATCACCAATAGTAAAAACAATATCTGGTTTAAGTTTTTCAAAAGCTGAAGGTATTTCTATTAATCCTAAGCCTGTAGATTTAGCCATCACTAAAGGTGTGTTTCCTTCAATTATAGTATTTAAATAAACATCAGGTTTAAAACCATCTTTTCTTATTTGGTCTATCAATGTCCCATATTTATCAAGCACTGCTGATGCTCCGATAACTAATTGTAATTTTAATTTCTTATTTTTCTTTACTTCAATAAGAACAGATTTAATACTGCTATAATTAGCTCGTGACCCTATTACAAAACAAATCTTTTTTATTTTCATTTTAAAATTAATTAAACAAAATCTTTTAATTTAAATTTATAATCTTTTGAAAT
>MDSY01062244.1_pt1 | contig 12474 bp, 12 predicted proteins | sample 811131 | NCBI WGS metagenome assembly MDSY01 (sample SAMN05326643, study PRJNA326480) | marine metagenome | isolation source: seawater | place: Atlantic Ocean: South West | collected 2010
AGAGCACCGGGAAAGAAAAACACCAATGACCACCAGCGTCGTCTTTTTGAAGATTCCTTCAACCTACTCATGGATTGGATTGCCGAAACAGGAATTCCTTTTCTTCAGCCGTAAGATTGTCATAGCCCTGCTTGGAAATCTTATCGAGGATGACATCCATCCGAGCGGAATTCTGCTTCTTTTGCGCATTGAATTCCTCGTCTGATTTAAATTCCCTGCTGCGGGATGCACGCGAAGAGCGGTTCGATGAAGCACGCATGCGACTCGCACCGCCTCTTGGTGTTATTGCATCCCGGCTACTCGACCACAGTCCAACAAACGCATCCAAAATAGCTTCAAACCAACGAACCCAATCCCGGCCTCTCCTCAATTCAAGGACAAACAAATAACCGAATGCCGCACCGCCGAGATGGGCCAAGTGACCTCCCGTATTGTCAGATCCACTCAATGCAAAATAGTCCAATATCACCCAGCCAATGGCCAAATATTTCAGTGGGACCGAACCCAAGAACACTAAATTAATGGTGCGGTTGGGTTGTGCTGTAGCCGCAGCAGCCATAATGCCCATCACAGCTGCGCTTGCTCCGTATGCATACATTCCTTGACGCATGCCGGGAAAGGCATTGAGAACGAGGAAATAAAGTAAAAATCCAGCGAATCCAGCCACGAAATACAGGCTAAGAAGCCTTCGCGCTCCAAACTCAGAAACAAAGAGTCGACCCATCCAATTCAGCCACAACAAGTTCATCGCAAGATGCCAGACACCCGTGTGCACAAACATATGGGTCACCACGGTCCAAGGACGCGCCATCAACACTTCAAAATTCCATGATGTTGCTAAACCAAATGCTTCAGGACGAGAAAACCCAAGTTCCAAAAAGCCCATACGGCTCGAAAGCTGCAACGTAGCAAGCAGCACGAAAACACCAACATTAAAAATAATCAGCCGGTTCAATATTCCTCCGCCGTACCATTGTTTCTTAATCTCTTCCCACATAATTATCAGTAAAATGTCCCACGTTCTTTCTGCCATCTTTTGAGCAGGATGTAGCCAAACAACATACCGCCCAAGTGAGCAAAATGAGCCACATTATCTCCCGAACCATTTTCAAGAGCAAGACCGAGCTCAATCAAACCATATCCCATGACGAAGTATTTCGCTTTGATGGGAATGGGAGGAAACAGCAACATTAGCCGTGTGTTGGGAAACAGCAAACCAAAAGCGAGTAGTATGCCAAACACGGCACCCGAAGCCCCGACTACTCGGCCAAACGTGCGTTCTAACCAATAAACTGCCTGCATGTCTGATGCCCCCAATGGAACCAGTTGTTCCCGAGTAGGGAAAAATGTCCCATACGTCTGATAAAAGTCCAAACCAATGAAGAACTCATGCAGAAAAAAACCACCAAGCCCGCTGATGATGTAGTAGTTTAAGAACCGCTTCGGACCCCACAAACGCTCAAGTTGGCTGCCAAACATATAGAGCGCAAACATGTTGAAGAACAAATGACCAATGCCACCGTGCATGAACATGTGCGTAATAATCTGCCAAGGCTGAAAAAATGGTGAACCTGGGTACGTTCCAGCAAGCCACGTAACGGCCTGTTCTTCTCCTAATAGCATAGAAGCCAAAAAGAAAACAACATTGATGATGATCAGGTTTTTTACGACCTGTGGGGCATTTTGAAGCATTATTGAAATCGTTTATCGATGTCTTTGGCATCGAAGTTAACTATCACGCGGCGACCAAACGGGTCACGGTCGGGAGTGGAGCATCCGAATAGCCTATCCAGCAAGTCCCCCATTTCTTTAGGCTCCAGGATCTTGCCCGAACGAATCGCCATGGACTTTGCCATCTGGGCAGCGACACGTTCGGCTCTGGAAATTCCGGGCAACTCGTTCCCATCGTCCTCAAGCACCGCCTCTATGAGCAGGGTAGGACTCGATTCTCCTTCCGCCGGCATTCCCGTGATTTGTACACCGCTCTCATGCGATTCGAGCTGCAAGCCCATTCGCTCAAGCCAAGACTTAGACTCCAACACAAAATGACGGTCAATTGCATTCAACTCGACCACTTTGGGAAACAACAATTGCTGCACAGGAATAGAAGCCGTTTCATGTTCTAGTTGACCCACTAGCAATTCGTAAAGAACCCTTAGATGGGCCCGATTCTGGTCGATTAACAAGAGTCCTGAACGAGTGCTCGTAGCGATGTATCGCTGCTGAAACTGGAAAAACGATCGCTTTTGATCCACAGCATGGGCGCCCAACAAAGAGAAGTCTGAATCGCCAGCATCAGATGCAACCAACTCAATCGTCACTTCAGAATCTCCAACGCTACTAGGTTCTGAAACAGGTTCGTCTCCATACAGTTTCTTCCAGGCATCCATCTGTCCTCTTCCTGGGCGCAGGCTGTTTCCGTGTGATGGCGTCCGAAAAGGGTTGTAATCCGCGTTTATTTGAACCGAAGGTTCTTTTACGGGCCGGGAGGGATCTACAGGCGTAATATTGAGGCCAGGTTCCTGATCAAAGTCGAGCGATGGAGCGACAGCATATTTCCCCAATCCGCGACGAATCGCTGGTAAAAGCAAGGATAGTACATGGCGCTCTTCGTCAAATTTAACCTCCGTTTTTGTGGGGTGAATGTTCACGTCCAAGCGGGCTGGATCAATGGTCAAAAACAGCACATAAAGCGGGAATTGGTCGCGTGGAAGAAGCCCCTCATATGCCTGCATAACGGTCCGATGTAACAGCGGATGCTTGATGAATCGCTGATTCACAAACAAAAATTGCTCTCCCCGAGTGCGGCGGGCGAACTCAGGCTTCCCTACGAATCCTTCTACCGAAACCACGTCCGTTTTTTCATCTACCGGAACCAATCGTTCGTCGTATTTGCTTCCAAATACTCCAACGACACGCTTTCGACGCGACGTGCCTTTTAAGTTAAACAGCTCAGAATCGTTGTGAGAAAGTAAGAAATGTACTTCTTCATGTGCAAGCGCCAAACGATGAAACTCATCAATGACATGGCGCAGCTCCACAGCATCTGATTTTAAGAAGTTACGTCTCGCAGGGACATTGTAAAACAGATTACGCACTGCGATTTGAGTGCCAACTTCCATGGGACAAGGCATGGGACTTTCTGCTTTTCCTCCTTCCAATGTCAATTTGGAACCATGGTCCTCGCTTGCGTGTCGCGTCTTCAACTCAACATGTGCAATCGATGCAATAGAAGCCAACGCCTCTCCTCGGAATCCTTTGGACACAATGCTATAAAGATCCTCTGCAACACTAATTTTTGACGTGGCGTGCCGCTGGAAACAGCGTTTAGCATCGGCCAGGACCATGCCGGTACCATTGTCCAATACCTGGATCAATGTTCGGCCCGCATCGATGACCCGCACTTCAATGCGTCTCGCTCCAGAATCAATGGCATTTTCCATGAGCTCCTTGACGGCAGACGCCGGACGCTGCACCACCTCTCCAGCTGCTATTTGATTGGAGACATTTTCAGGAAGTTGTCGAATTACCTCAGGCATTTTCCATCCATTTCAAAACACGCGAAAAATCACTTTGTTCCACCCATTGAATTCCTTTCCAAGCCAGCCAAATCAACACTGCAGCAATCATCCCCGCACGCAACATCGACAACCGCGCAGCGGATAATTGTTCCTTGCGCGCCTCCGATCGGTCAGAATTATACGAAGTACCGCGGGCACGAAAACGGATGGCCTTTGTCTCGGCCTTCTCATGGTTTGCCGCTGTGACCACCTTTTCAACCTGTTCCTTTCGATCGCGCCATTTTCCGTCCAAATCCGGCAGATGCCTCGACTTGAATTCAAACCGGCGTGGGTCTGTTCGGACATTCCGAAACATCGATTTAAGACGAGGGGCTTGCATGGGTAAGCAAATTTACGCCGGAGCACCGGTAATTCAGACTCAGAGCGCCATTCGTTGTTCAAAATCGACTAACACGTCATCCACATTCTTAGCACCAGGGTACCGCTGTAGAATCGAATGAATCACACGATCTACCGTCGCATCGGGACAAGAAGCTCCGCTCGTTACTAAAATATGTGGCACTCTCTCCCCGCTTGCCTCGGGCCACGGATCCATCGTCGATTGATGCAAACCCAACCGCCAATCAAAGTGCTGAACCGCGCCGTCCGGCAAAAGCTCCTTCTCATTCCGAATGAAAAAAGTGGGCAATACCGCCTCGCACAATTCAACCAGATGAGACGTATTCGAACTGTTGTATCCGCCGACCACCAGCGCCATATCCGTTCCTGGCATTCCCAAGGCTGCCTCCGTGGCCTGCTGATTATCGTTGGTTGCGTAACACAAAGTATCCCGAGTATTGGCAAAATCCGTACTGTCACCACTGGCTTTTCGAGCCACCACGGCCTGTTTGATCCGGTCGCTGATGGCCTGAGTGTCTGACGCCAACATTGTGGTTTGATTGACCACACCGATACGGTTTAGATGCAATTTCGGGTCAAATCCCTTGGACGTTCTACCGTCGAAATGAGTGTCAAACTCTGACCAATCCCTCTCTCCCAAAATGAATCCGCAGAGCACTTCAGCTTCCTCCATATTCTTGATGACCATGGCATGACCACTTTCGCCCGCATGGCTAAAGGTCGCTCGCGTCTCCTCATGGATAGGCTTGCCGTGAATAACGATTGTGTAATCTTCGGTCGCCAACTTTGCCGAACGCTTCCAGACCTTTTCGACAAATGGACAAGTCGTGTTATAGGTATCAACGTCCACGCCAATGGCCTTCAATTCAGCTTCGATTTCCAGCGTGGTTCCAAAGGCAGGAATGAGCACGACATCATCTCGATTGAGTTCGGACATCGGAGTCAAAATCGCACCTTCGGTATCCTGCAAAAATCGGATTCCACGGTCCTGCAAGTCATCATTTACTTCCGGATTGTGAATCATTTGGCTCAGGAGAAAAATACGTTTTCCTGGATTTTCATCAATGGCCCGATAAGCAATTTCAATGGCATTCTCGACTCCAAAACAAAACCCAAAATGCCTAGCCAGAATAAAGCGGACCGTTCCAAAATCCAGAACGGTTGGATCGAAATCCTGCTTTCGCGGGTCACGGGCTTTTCGCTTGGCTTTCACCCGAGAAATGATGGGACTTAGATAAAACGTAGGAACTTCAAAGCTGCGCATGAGGCAAAGAAATAGAAAGCAATTTGAAACCCAACCCTTCAAGAGGAAAGAATGTTGGCCGCCCCTCAAAATTTACCTGGATTTTTCGCAACCTCTGCTGGCATTTGCCCGTATTAGAAAGCATGAAGAAATTTCCACTCCGATACCTGGCATTGATCATACTAATGTTTGTGGCATCGGTTACATCCTTCGTGGCAGCGACAGACGTGCTGTTCTGATTACTTAAACGTGCCACGAATTTCTCTAAATCGCAAGGTTGGAGATTTTCGTGCTATACGTTTCATGACTTTGTGCACTTCCTGCGCATCCAACTCTTCTCCCCGAATCAGTCGCCATGCATGCAGCTGTATCAAAGGAGCTGTCAATTCAGGAGCTACAGCCAAGAAAGGCCAATCCTGCGTTTCAATTTTCACTTGGATTTCAGCAGAGTTAGCAATCCATTCCAACGATAGTGCATCCAAAGCGAGCATCTCTCCAGCACAATCGTCTACGCCCCGTCGAAGCCGCCATTCCAAAGCTTCTTCCACCCAGTCCTGTGAAGCCAAGCCATCAGCAGGCCAATCCGGCATTCCCGAGCAACCGAAGCAAAAGAGAGAAGCGATGAAAGTGCTCAGCATTTTTCATGCGTTTCTTCGAATCGCACACCCATACGCTCCAATTCTGGCAGAATAATGTTATAGTAATCACGGTGCAAAGGAACCTCCACTCCCGCTTTATTGAATTTCCCATTGAGTATAGCCTCAGCTGCAATCGCCATTGGCCAGCCCACGGTATCGGCCATGCCTGTATAAACAGAATCACGGCCTTCCAAGCGCAGTGAACTGGTCACTTCGTGTCGTTCACCGTCGCGCTCATAGAGAAAGCGATGCCACATGACAATCATGTCCCGGTCTTGAGGCTTTAACTTCCACTTGGCTTCTAACAGTTCCTGTATAATCTGAGCAGGAGTTCCTTCTGTGGTCCGCGGCCCATTTTGCTCATCGAAAAGCCCGAGCCACCGCAAGCGTGAAAGGGACTCCTCGGAGCATCGTGCCACCCTCAAAACAGCAGATTCAAGTCCTTCTTCTGCCCATAATGCTGGCACAAAAGAACGCAACCAATCGGCCCAAGAACTACCTATTGGCCACTTCATGCTAACATCATCGCGGACACATCCCAATTGCACGAGAGCATCCCACCCATCACAAAAACCTTCGCCTCTGAGCGTTCCGCGAACCAATGTCTGAATGCCATCTAAGCCATACTTGCCTACATAAGCCACCGAATCCCGGTTCGGATACCCTTCAAAAGCGACACCTCCAACGGAGATGGTTCGCGCATTCTGAAAGACACGATGCGGTGGAACAAGCCGATGCGCTCCTCCTGCCAAAAATGTTGCGGGGCCGGCTTGACCCGCAAGCACAACATTTCGAGGATTCCAACTGAATTTGTAATGCCATGGATTGTCATCAGAATCAGGGGCTATCAACCCTCCACAATACGATTCGAACTCAAGCATTTTCCCGCCCTCTTCCTCGATGCGATCCAATACTTGTTTCGCACTGAGGTGGTCGATTCCAGGGTCCAATCCTATTTCGTTCAATACGAGAACTCCTTTTTCTAGAGCCCGCTCGTGCAATGCCTGCATTTCCTCACCCACATAGCTGGGAGTGATTACTGGAATGCCTGCCTCAATCGCAACCGATGCAATTTGAGGATGCAAAAACGCCGGAACCATGGAAATCACGAGATCCGCAGCTTGAATACGCTGATTGCGTGCCGCATCATTCGTCGGATCAATGGCAAAGGCTTCAGATGCCGGATGACCAGCACATTTTTGCTCAGCCAGTGCCAAGTCGACATCGCCAACAGCTACTTTCCATCCATTAGAATGCGATCTATTGAGCAATTCCTGGATCAACGATGAACTCGATCTTCCTGCCCCCAATACCATGACCTTCTTCATTGCTTCCATTGCATTTCGCTTTGCACCAAAGATAATTCAGGAATAAAGCTTGGCACGAAATTCGCGTAATGAAAGACGCATTCGCATTAACTTCGCTGTCCACACTCACCTATGCAAATCCCTTTCAAACCTAGCTCAAGCCGCACTTGGACTCTCGTCATTGCCGTGGCTCTATTTGCTGCATTATCAGGGTGTTCAGGATCCAAAGCCTTTGTCAAACGTGCCCTCAAGATGGAAGAGGTAGGCATGATGAATCAAGCCGCCAATTTCTACTTCATAGCCGTGGAAAAAGACCCATACAGCGCAGAAGCCCTGGCCGGTCTTCAGCGGTCTGGACAGTGGGTACTGAACGATCACTTGAACCAGTTTGAACAATCTCGGGCCGAAGGCAACCGATCCGCGGCCGTAGAGGCTTACGAACGGGCAAAGGCATACCAGTCGAAAATCGAACGCGTGGGTATTGGATTGTTGGTTTTGAGTGAAACAGAAGCAGCCTATAATCGAGTCAAGAACGACCACCTAGAAGATGTATACGAAGCTGCAATTGAACACCTCGAAGCCGAAGAATTCAGAGATGCGCTGCGAGATTTTGATGAAGTCATCCGCTTAGATTCAGGATACAAGGACGCCGAAACTCTGGCCAATGTCGCTTTCTGCGAACCGCTTTATCGGAATGGCATGAAAGCTATCGAAGCGTCGCACTGGCGATCAGCCCATGCAGATTTCAACGCATGTGTTTCACGCGACGCCAACTACAAAGAGGCGCGACGCCTCCGTGACGATTGCTTGGAGAAGGGACAATTTGCCATCGCGCTCGTAAACTTTGAAAACGGCTCCAATCGCTCGGGAATGGAGACCAAGTTGAAGTCATTTGTTCAACAGGCCTTGGGAGAAAGTCTCGACCCTTTTCTGCACCTTGTCGACCGTGAGAACCAGGACCTCATCCTCCAAGAACAACAACTGTCCCTCAGCGGTGTAATCGACGCCAACTCTGCAGTGGAAGTAGGCGGACTGATGGGAGCCAAGGCCATTTTGAAAGGAACCGTGGTATCGTGCGATGTAAGCGCTTCTTCGTTGCAGCGGTCGAACATGCAGGGTTTTGAAGGATACAAAGTGGCAAAAGTCAATGAGAACGGAAAAAAGGTCTACGAAACGAAATACCGTCGTGTGACCTACCAAAATTATCGGCAGTCACGGACGGTGATAATCACTGTTCAACTTGCCCTGATTTCCCTCGCAACGGGGAAAACAGAAATGACGGAAATCATCAAACGCGAAATCAATGATCATGTGGCCTATTCCCGATACGGCGGAGATCACAAAAACATCTACCCCTCTCGCAGCAATGGAAGCATGCATCGCATGGGAAGAAGAAGCTTGATGACAGAACTCGCGGCGAATTCAATTCTGAAATCCGAAGCCTTGATGATTGATAATGCCGTATCCGAAATTGCGGAAACAGCACGAGCACGAGTGGAATCAGAAGCAAAACGATTGGTGCCTTGAACAAATTCCACAAATCCTTTCAGCTCGTTAGTCTTAGTGCAGCTCAAGGAGTTGTAGCTCTGGCCGCTCTTCTGCTCGTAAATGGGTGTGCTGTGTCGAAAAAGTGGGGCGAGGTGCCTATATGGATTGGCGAGCGTCCGCGCATGACCAGCGAGTACATCGGAATTGCGAGCGCGAGTAAAACACAATTTGGAGTTGATGCGTTTGGTGCGGCGCAAAAACGAGCTCTCGCGGAACTCGCCGGACAAATCCGCGTCACCATTGAGTCGTCCTCCATCCTGCACACCACGCAATTTCAAGGCATCGCTGGTCAGAATTTTTCTGAAAGAATTAAAAGCACATCCGCCGAAGATCTTGAGGGCTATGAATTGGTGGGACGCTATGAAAGCGAAACTGATATTTGGGCGTACTATCGACTTAGCAAGGCCAAGTATCAGAGGATTCTAGCAGAGCGAAAAGCCTCAGACCTCGAGGTGGCTGGCGGACATTTTGAATCCGCACTCAGTGCTCATAAACAGGGCAATGCGACAATGGCAATAGACCGATACATTCGTTGTTTGGAGGCGCTGGAAATGCACTGGGGTGAAATCAACCTTTGGAAATCAGATAAGGGCGAAGTCGCTCTTGATCGAGAAGCGTTGGATGGTATTTCACGACTCATTGGCAATATCCATCTCCATGCCACAGATGAGCGTGTGATATTATCATTTTCAGAACGCTATCGCGGTGCATTGATATGCACCGCGTCGCTTGATGGAAGTCCGATGAGCAACGCGCCCATTTCTTGGCGGTATAACCGCGGAACCCTTCCCAAAAGCGGAAGCAGTCAAACCGGCGCCACGGGGGAAATAACTGTTGGTATGGATCAATTTGAACCCGGTACGCGGTCTTCAGAATTGAGACTGAAACTGGACTTGGACTTACTTGCTCCCCGCATCGCAGAATCAGCCACACGTGTATTCTTGTCGCATCTTCCTGTGCCTTCATTGACCCTTCCAATCGAACTCACGCCCCCTACCATCTACTTTAGCACCACCGAAAAAGTGCGTGGAAAACAGCGCGACCAACAACTATTGCGAAGTTCAATTGCCGAAGGACTGAGCGACCAAGGTGTAATCTGGGTTCAACAAAAAGAAGACGCAGACCTTATACTTCAGTTGGATTCTGACACCCGAGATGGGGGATCGGGCTCTGGCTTTTACACCGCTTTTCTCAATGCCTCAGTGGTACTCAAAACACCAAGCGGCGATCCTGTGCTTCAACAAAACCTTAGTGAAATTAAAGGAGTACAACTTGATTGGGAAAGTGCACATGCAGAAGCGTATCGAAAAGCCACGCTAGAAATAAAAGGCCGATTCGTAAGGCAATTGGTCAGCGCGCTTTACCAATGATACAATTGATGCATTATCCATTTTGGCATGTTTATTGAATTCACCAACTTGCAAACCAATAACAGAAAAATCACTCTTATGAATAAAGTCCTACACACCCTCGCACTGTTGTTCGCGACTACCGCTTTGTTGCTCACCGGATGCAAAGGAGGGAAAGACACCTCTTCCACCCCTGAAACCCGGGGAGAAGTTCGGATTGTTGAGTACTGCTCCGGCCCCGATTTCTTGACCAATGGCGAATATTTTCGGGCATCTGCCACTGGAACAAGCCCGCAACGAGAGATTGCAAAGAAAATCGCGCGCCAAAATGCAGAAGCCACACTGGCGCGAGCTGTTGAAGCCACTGTCGAGATTGTTGCCGAAAACCAAGCCACACAACTCGGTTTTGGCACGACGGAAGAGGCCACAAGCAAATTCAACGAATTGTCGCGAACCATCGTCAACAAGAAGCTGACAGGAGCCATCACCATTTGCCAAGAGCTAACCATGACGGAAGGAAAAAAATACATCGCATACCTCGCCATTGAGTTAAGCGGCAGCCAATTGGCTGACGCATACGTCGAAGGATTGAAACAAGAGGAGCGAATCCGAGCGGAATACAACTACGACCAATTCAAAGATACTTTTGAAGAGGTGATGTCTAATTACCGCGAGCAGTAATCACTGCGCATCACACGTTTCTAACCCCGCTCAGGCATCTGCTTGAGTGGGGTTTTTTATTTTGTTTCAGGAATTATCTCGGTCAATCCAAACGGGAACGCTGGATACATCGGTCGGATGTTCGAGCCGATAGGCTCGGACAAAATCCAGCCAATTGCGCAGCATCGCTGGCCCCTGTGGCGTCAGAACAGATTCCGGATGGAATTGGACAGCTTCAATGGGCAAATAAGGATGTGAAATAGCCATGGGAAGACCATTCTCGTTTTTCGCAGTCATGACGAGATTGGGTGGAAAATTCTTTTCCTCCAGTATCCAACTATGATAATGGCCCACACTCAACGGAGCTTTCAGCCCTTTAAAAATCCCCTTGGCGACGAACGTTGTTAGCTCAGACGCTTGGCCGTGAAGAACCCGTTCCATGTTGACAAGCGTTCCTCCAAAATGCTGAACAATTGCCTGCAAACCCAGACATACTCCCAGCATCGGCACTTGATGAGCTGCCGCAATCGGTATGATGCGCATAAGTTGACCGGATTCGTCAGGCAGGCCAGGGCCAGGAGAGAGTACAATTCCATCAAAACGTACGATCCCAGCGGGATTGATCGCATCGTTGCGCATCACCTTCACCTCAACATCACCATGGCTGACCAGCATGTGCTCAATGTTCCATGTAAAGGAATCGTAATTATCTACCAGTAGAATGCGCATTGAAGTACTTCGTGGTGCAAAGGTGGGAAATCCATTCTTAGCTTCGCAACATGACAGACACGATTTCTTCTTCGGACGCTGCAGCACCCTTGGCATCGTATAGCCAAGCTGTTGTTGCCGGTGACTTGATGTTTGTCAGCGGCCAAATTCCAATCAATCCCGCGACGGGCGAGCTCATCAACTCTGCCATTGAGACGGCTACAGAACAGAGTTTGCTGAACGTTCAGCGAATCCTCCAAGCCGCCGGATTGGAGTTAAGCCATGTAGTAAAGTCGAGTGTTTTTCTCATCAATACGGAAGATTATCCCGGGATGGATGCGACCTACAAACGCATCATGCCCGAACCGTTCCCTGCGCGAGAAGCCATTTTTGTAGCCGGACTTCCGAAATCAGCACGCATAGAAATATCTGTGATTGCCCATACACAACGTTAACCTTAGGACCCCTTTTGCCATGTTTTTTAAGAAAATACTCTACTATTTGAATCCTGTAAACTTGTTTCACCGCGACCCTGAGGCGGACGTGAATTTGCGCATGATGCATGGCGTCAACAAGATCAGTTTCATCATGTTTGTGTTGTGCCTAGTCGTTATGTTGGTTCGCTGGATAGCACGATAAAATAACGATCTTCGCTCCCTAAAGCGGCCGCTTTAGAACAGCAAATCCGTGTTGTTATTGCGGTATTCTACTTTCAGATCTTTGAGCATAGACGCTTTGATATTTAGACGCAGGTAGATGCTCTTGCGCACACCAATGGGCACCCAATTAACGGACAACTCCCAGCAGTGTAAATCCCAATAAACATCCAATTGCGTGGGCGTCCATTCTTTTCGAACAATGTCATAACCAGTGTTGATGTTGACCCGCCATTTGTCCATGATTTCTATGGAACCGCGCACCCGAGCACTTTGGGTCAAGATCAACGTGTCTCGTTGGGTGGCCACTTGCCAATTTTTTCGCAAGTCCAAGTTATAGTCAGCACGGAAGTTCCAGGGCAAAAGTTCGTCACTGCCGCCATTGAAAGAACTTCCCAATGCAGCGTTCGCTCGCGTCATCCTCAATGCCGGCTGGCCTTGTTTG
>MDSY01077726.1_pt1 | contig 12471 bp, 10 predicted proteins | sample 811131 | NCBI WGS metagenome assembly MDSY01 (sample SAMN05326643, study PRJNA326480) | marine metagenome | isolation source: seawater | place: Atlantic Ocean: South West | collected 2010
AAAAACTTTTCTAATAATTTAATATATAAAGATAAAAATTATTAAATTATTATGTATCAAGATATAGTAATTGAAATAAATGATAACAGTTTAATTAAAACTAAAGTTTATTCAATTAGAAAAAGTTTAATGTGTATCTCAAGTATGTATATTTTTTTATATTTCTTTTTATTTTTTTGTTCGTTTTTTATAGAAAATAAAATTAAAAGAAATAGTCAAATAATTTCATCAATTATTTTATTTATTTTAAATTTTTTAGGATTTAATGGATATAAATTATATGACTTTTGTTTAATAAAAATATATAATATATATCTTATACTTGAGCTAATAATAAAAATTATTTCATTTTTTTATTTAAATAATTTATTTTTAGTTATTATATTTTTAATTTTAATTGTTTTTAATTTATGGATAATAAAATTGTCATACAAATTCCTAAAATATTTAAAATTTCTAAACAATGAAGAAATTAATTCACTAAAAAATCATTGGACTCCTAACATTTATAACGTAATCTATATATAATAATCAAATTAAAATTTATTATATATCTTAATTATTCTTTTCTTGGCTAAAATTTGTACTTTCATTTAAATTATCTTCATTATTTTCATCACTTTCAGAATCTTGTAAATTTTTTTTAACCTCTTCATTTAATTCATCTTCATTTATAATTATATCTTTTACATCATCTACCATTTTTGGAATGTTTGAATGTGAATGATCTTTAAGTTTCCTAAAAAATTGATCTAAATATTTAGTATAATCAAAATCCAAAACAGTCTGTAAATAATTAATATAATCATTCTTCATAACCTCTATTAACTCATCTCTTGTTTTACATTTTTGACTTAGAAATAATACATGCTCAAATATTTCATTTATATATTTATCTTTATTATTACTAACTTGTTCTGGAGATGGCACTTCTTTATTTTTTATAACATTTTTTGCCTTATTAAATAAAGTTGTCATAATATCTGCTTTATTATTTTTCTTTATATTATCTTGAACTAACATTTTTTTATTTTGTTTTAATATTCGCTGACTTTCTTCATATGCCTTTCTTTGATTATGTATTAAATTATCGGTTCTTTTGTTTTTTAACTTATCTCTTAACTTTTTCCTTAATTCATCTCTATTATTATTTATTAATGTTTTTATTGCTGTTATTTTTATATTATTATGATCTATCTCATAGTTTAAATTAATATTCATTTTTTCATTATTTACTAAAAATCTATTTATTAAATCTTCTTTTATATTTTTAAAATCAATTTCAGTAGTTCCTTTTAATTTTATTAATTTTTTCATATTTACTTTCGCATTTTTAGATTTAAAATCAGAATCTTCAAAATTATTAAAAAATAAATTATAGCTCATTCTTATATACAAACTTTATATATTTAAATATTATTATCATTTATATCACATAAACAAATTAACATAGTTGATATGAAAAAAAATATAAATAAAAACAACAGAAATCTTGAATTTTCAGTCAAATCATTCATTTATATATATATATATGTATATTAAAATAATTTTTGATTTAGAATTTCTTTTAGGTATAAATCATCTTCTGTATATTTTTCATCGTTTTCTGTTTGTACAACATTTAAATCATTGCTATTAATATTATGATAATTTAGATCTTGAATTATTTCGTTTTTAAAATAATTTTCATATTTATAGTAATTAATTTTGCATTTAATGTCACAATTTTGATTAAGAATAAATACAATATAAGTAATTATACCAGTTAAAAATAATATAAAAAAAAATGTAGATTCATTTAAATTTATCATATTTATATTAAGAAATTAAATTAAATAATTTTATTATAATGTTTAATATATTATATTATGACTTTTCAATTTAAAAATAACTTTGATAAAAATAGCAATCCAACTAATTTAAATTTTAATAAATTTAATATCTTTAAAAATTTTACTAAAACAAAAATTAACTTATATCTTCATAAATATACACTTAAAGATGATCTTACACAAGATTTGTCGCTAATTTTATATAATTTATATGAAGGATTGAATATATCTGATAAAAGTGATACAAGTAAATTTTTAAGCCAATTAAGTATGAATAATAACCAAGATATCTTTGGAATTATAAATTTATATTTCCCATACTTAAATGATAAAGATAATATGAAAAATCAAAAAAATATGAAGACAATTAGAAATGTAATTGAAAGTAAAAATGAAAACTTACAAACTTCTAACAAATTTGATGTGTGTAATTATTTTTATGACCATTCATATATTAAAGATATAGAAAAAATTCAAAAAAATGACCTAAGTAACATTCATTTTAAAATTAAAAATAAGTTATTGGATAATTTTGATTCGAATTATAAAAGTGATATACTTTTTTTTATCTTAGATTTGATTGATAGGGTCAGATATAAGCTTTATATTAATTGGATTAATGTTTTTCCAATAACATTAGAAAATTATAAAAATACTCTATTATATCAAAATAGCTTTAAAAATATAAATGACACTAAACAAAATTTAATATTTGGCTTTGGAGAAAATATTCCATCTGGTATATTTTTTAAAAGTTTTATGGATATAAATAATCAAGATTGCTATAATATAATTGACAAATATTTTTCTAAATATCTTGAAATTAAATCTAGCTATATTCAAAATTTATTTACTAACGTAATAACTTCTTCATCTATTTATACGAATTTATATTATGGCATTAATTTAGAGGATATTTACAATACATTTGTATATGATTTTTACTATAGTATTATAGACTATAAATGGTTAATTTATGAATTGGTGGTAAATGATAAAAATATACTTTATATTCAAATGTTACATGATATACTTGATTTAGATACAATAATAGATGATGATATTTTAATTTTAACTGACTCCAATAAAAAAAAATTCAATAATAATCTAAGTAATTACATTAGGGCAATTAGTAATAATTTAAGTATAAAAGATTATAGCCATGAAAGTTTGGAAACAGTATTTATATATTTATTGTTAAAATTTGAATCAAAATATTCTAAAATAAATAAATTAATAAAAAATGAAGATAAAATAATTAATAAGGATAAAGATAAAAATAATATAATTAGGAATAAGGAAATAGATGAAGATACAATAATGTTTGGAAAGGGTAATATTACATTTAAATATAATGACAGTAATGCAATTCAGACAATTAATGTTAGTAATTTTATGTCAAATTATCAAAATTTTAATTATCATGATCATATTTACGATTTTTTATTTGAACAAATTCAATATTTAAAAACTACAATTTATAGAAATTACTTATTTGAATATTCATCTAATAATGATTATAAACTAAATTTAAGAAACTTAAAATTTAATAGATATAAAGATGATGATGATGATATAGAGCTATCTCCTAAAAATTACTATAATTTCGGAGAGTCACTACAAATTGAAAAAAACGATAATATCAATAAAACTACTGTAAAATTTAGCAAGTTATGGGAAGGTTTATCAATAGAACAAAAAGTATATGTATCTGTTAGATTAAATATTAATTATAATGACCCAGAATTAAAGATAGAAAATGATGACAGTGATGATAGAAAAAAAGAAAAAAAGAAAAGAAAAGAAGATATTAAATGGTTTCAAATTAGTAAAATTCTAAAAGAAAAATTAAATTATAATGGAAGACAGATAGAATTAATAGAAGATTTAATTTATAATAAAATTAGAAATGAAATTGTAGATAAAACTTTTACTAATTTAATTTATAAAGGATGTATTTCTAAATTTGAACTAAATCCAACTGTCTCAGATGATACCATATTATCTACTGAATATAATACATCTAAAAAAAGGTTTGCTGAAAATATGAAAAAACATATTTTGACTAATGAAAAAATAGAAGAATATAAAAAAGGATATTATTATGTAAATAATAAAAGATATGATAATCAAGAAAAATTTACGATTAGGTCAAAGAAAGATGATAAAGAAATAGATATTGAAAATTATGTTGAATATTTAAGTAAAATTGAAGACACAGAAGATACATGGATGAGATTTTATGCAAATAATTGGATATCACAACTAAGTTTTTATTTACGTTTTTTGAATCAACGTGTAATGTACATAACAGGGGCAACTGGACAAGGTAAGTCAACTCAAGTGCCAAAATTATATTTGTATGGATTGAAAAGTTTTTACTATAAAAATAATGGCAAAGTATTGTGTACAGTTCCAAGAATTGACCCTGTTGAAGAAAATGCAGGAACTATATCTGGATCAATGGGTTTACCTTATAAATCTTATAATAAAGACTTAGATGAAGAAATTAGAACATTAAATAAAGGAATACAATTCCAACACTCCAAAGACTATCATAAAAGTGATAGTAATTTTTATTTAAGAATTTTAACAGATGGGTCAGTTTTAGACAATTTATTAAATAACCAATCTTTAAAAGTGAAAGAAGATAATGGAAATAAAATAGATGAAGATTATGAGGTTAGGGAGGATAATTTTTGTGATGTTATTTTAGTAGATGAAGCTCATGAACATAACGTAAATATGGATTTAATATTAACAACAATGAGATATAATTTACTTTATAATAATGACATAAAATTAGGAGTAATATCAGCAACAATGGAAGTAGATGAGCCTATATTTAGAAGATATTATAGATTTATAGATGATAACTTTGCATATCCTATAAATTTGTGTAATTTATATTTTTCATTAAATAAAAATATAATTGATAGAAGATATCATATATCACCGCCAGGTAAAACTACACAACACAAAGTTACTGAATTTTATGAAGAGTCATCCTTTGATACATATAAACATAATGAAAAATTGGCAATAGATAAAGTTATTGAATTATTTCGCACTACTAGTAGTGGAGATATTTTATTATTTTCAAATACTACTAATAATATTAAAAAAATTGTAAAACAATTAAATGAAAAAATACCACCAAATTGTATTGCTTTACCTTATTTTGGAGAGTTAAGTAATGAATTTAAAAAATATAGTACCAAACCATCATCTAATTTAAAAAAGTTAGATGTAGATAAATCAATAATATATGATTATTTTATCAATGCTTTAAAAGAAAATGAGTTAATACGAGTAAGTAAAGGAACATATAATAGAGTATGTATTATTGCAACAAATGCAGCAGAAGCATCTCTAACAGTAACTACATTAAAATTTGTAGTTGATATTGGTTATCAACTGACTGTAAAATATAATTATGAGTTAGGTATTACAGAAAATAAAGTAGAAAAAATAACAGAAGCAAGTAGAGTGCAAAGAAGAGGAAGAGTGGGAAGAGTTTCTAGTGGTACTGTGTATCATATGTATCCAAAAGATTCACGAATTCCAATTAAATCAATTTATAATATTTCATTAGAGAACTTTAATAAAAGCTTTTTAAAGATATTAGCACAAAATTTTGACAAAAGATATGAAGTAATTGATACAAATATATTTATTAATATACTTTGTTTTAAAAAAGAAAGAAATGAAGATAATTTAAGAGAATTAAATAGGTCTTCTGTCTCAAAATATATTTATGAACAATATTTAATTCCTGAACTTTTATATGATGATACTAATAATCCTGTTTTTGTAAGAAATGAAGAAAGTTTTTCTTCTACAAAAACTTTCTTGGAAATATTATTACCTTCTTATAAGTCTGGGTTTAGTTCAGACTCATTAATTGATTTGAATGGTATATTTTACATTAACAACCCTTTAGATGATAAATATACTAGAAATTTAATATCAGGAAATATAGTTGATAGCAATAATCAAAATAAAATTATAACAATTAACAGCGACGAGTTCAAATTGAGATATAACGAATTAATATTGAGTCATGATATAATTCAAATTGATAATGGTAATTTTTATTATAAAAGTGATAAACAAAGTAGTTTTGATAATTTTAATCAAAAAATCAATAATTATGATGAAATATTTGCTAAGATATTGTTAATGAGTATGATTTATGACTATAATTCTAATAACAATATTTATATTAAAAATAAAAACCATGATAAGTTTACGAATGATTATGAGGAAATATATAATTTAAATGATCATTATTATACTCATTTATTAACATTTACTTATAAATTACTTTTAAAAATTGATTTTAATATTGCAAATTTATTCAATTTAAAATATTTTAAAACTTTTAAGGAACTAAATAAAATTAAGGTTGAAAAAACAGAATTAAGTATATTTTATGATTTATTTATTTTATTTAGCAAATCTATAAATTTTACAAATTTAAATAACAATTCTAAAATTGAAATAGATGAAATAAATAAAAATTTAAATAATTATTTTATTAATAAGAAAATAAGTTATACTAACTTAATAAAATTATTTTCCAAAAATAAAAATTCAAAAAATATAAAAATATTTACAAAAATAATAAAGGATGTTTTAAAAAATAATAAAAAACTTGATTTTGATTTTGATGATAATTTCAAATCTTTATTTATTAGTAATTATATTGAAGATAAACGTAATATAAAAGATTTATGTAAATATAATAATTTAAATTATGATTTAATTAAAGACACGCTAGTTGAATATTTACATACAATTGAGAAAATTCGTTATTCAGATTTTTATGAACATTTGAATGACTTGAATGAAATATTATTAATAAATAACATTTCAAAAGATAAACTTAAAACATTAAAATTAATATATTTATTTGGACATTTTACAAACTCTTATTACATTGAAAAAGGAAATATTAATAATTTACTAAGAAATAAAATACATTTTAAAAAATATGATATTTTAAAAAATACTTCAGTTTTAGGATTTTATTTACAAGAAAAAATACAAGAAGATACAAATAAAAATGAAATATTTTTATTGTCAAATATTAATAAAGAAGATATTTTTAATTTTTATCCTTTATTTACTACAAATACAAAAAAAAAATAATTATATAAATTATAATGATATTGAAAATAATATAGAATTTTTAATAAATAGAAAAAATAAATTTAAAAAGGATAAAGAGTTAATAATTAATAACATATCGATAAAAGATAATATCTTTAATATATTAATGAGTCTAAAAATACAAGATCAAATGATAGGAGGCAGTTCTTATAATGAAAAATTATTATTTCATACATTAAATAACTCCTTATTTAATATAAAGGTAACAATTGATAACTTAAAAAAAACAAAATCAATTAAAAAAATGTTAAAAAAAATAGATTTAAACAACTATAAATATGGTTATGTTGATATATATAATAAGCAAGTAGTTGGAATTTATTTGATAAAAGAAGTACATAATGTGTATATATTAAATGTAATAATGGATATTATGAATAATAGAAGCAATGTTAATAATAAATTATTACGAAAAAGACCATTTAAAAATGTTATTATGTTATTTGATCCCAATAAAAAATTTAATTTTGAAAAATCTAACGATGATGATGAAGATTATAAAATTGATAAAAATATAATATATGATAATGCACAAAATTTAATTAAAATTAAATTTACAATATCTTCCCTATCTGACTCTGAAACTGCATCTGAAGGAGCTCAATATGAATTAGATAGATATAAAAATAGCTATTTACTAAAAATATCTAATTTTTTGAAATCAAATGGTAAGACTAATACTTTTATAAACTCATTTAATAATTTATTTGACTTTAAATTAGATAAAAATAGTTTAATTTCTAATATATTATTAAATTCAATACCACTTGAAGCTATACAATCTGGCCCTATACCATCCAATTCATCTATTCCAATTAATTATAATTTATATATAAGATTTTTATCACAATTTATATAAAAACAAATTATATATAAATATATAAATATATATTTATAAAATAGATATATGCTAAAAATAAATGTAAATAAAAAATTAAATATAGAGAAAGTTGAATCTGATATAAAGTTAGATTATAGTGATATTTTGATTAAACCAAGAAAAACAAGCTTATCTTCTAGAAATGAAGTTATTTTAGAAAGATCATTTTATTTTCCTAAATCTAAACAAAATTGGACAGGTATTCCTATAATTGCTTCAAATATGGACACTATTGGTACATATGATGTATATAAAATTTTATCAAAATATAAAATAATAACTGCATTTCATAAATTTCATTTAAAAGAAGATTTTTTAAAAATGGAGCTAGATAAAAATTACTTTATGATTTCAACAGGAATTAACGATAATGACTTAAATAATTTAAAAGATATTTTAAATACTATTGATGTAAAATTTATTTGTATAGATGTTGCAAATGGTTATATGACAAAATTAGGTGAGTTTTGTTTTAAAGTTAGAAATTTATATCCAGATAAAGTTATTGTAGCTGGTAATGTTGTATGTAAAGAATTAACAAAAGAACTATTATCATTAGGTGTAGATGTAGTAAAATGTGGTATTGGATCTGGATCTGGCTGTACTACTAGAATTAAAACTGGTATTGGTGTTCCTCAATTATCTACAAATTTAGAATGTTCAAACGAAGCACATTTAAATGAAGGCTACATTGTAGCAGATGGAGGTATAACTTGTGCAGGCGATTTAGGAAAAGCATTTGGTTCAGGAGCTGACTTTGTAATGATTGGCGGGCAATTAGCTGGTCATGATGAAAATCCAGGTGACATAATAGAAGAAAATGGACAAAAATACAAATTATTTTATGGCATGAGTAGTTCTACTGCTATGGTAAATCATTATGGTAAAGTAAATAAATATAGGACATCTGAAGGTAGAACATTAAAAGTAAAATATAAAGGTAAGTTGGAAGATACAATATTAGATTATTTAGGAGGATTAAGAAGTACATGTACTTATACAAACTCAAAATCAATAATAGAGTTAAATGATAATGTTAATTTTGTAAAGGTAAACAATCAATATAATAGGATATTCGTATAAATACATAAATCAAAATAAATATTTATATAAATGAAGATATTAGATTTTCTAAAATATATATTTAAATTTTTTAGATTTAAAAAAAATGAACAGGTTGAACCTGAGACATTTATTGAATTCATAAGTCAAAATGATGAAATAAATATAAATAATAACTTCAGTATTACTACGTCACCTCTACATAAAAAAAATAAATATTTCTTTAATAAAGTAGATGAATGTTGTATTTGTTTGACTCCATTAGATAGCAAAAAAACAATGAAAATGTCTGGTTGTCAACATGAAATACATATAGTTTGTGCAAAGGGATGGTTATATGAAAAATCTGAATGTCCATTATGTAGAAATAATCAAAGTAGATTAAAAAAACGTTTAAATTTATAATATTTATTATTTTATATATATAACTATGAGAATTTTAGTAACTGGTGGTACTGGATTTATTGGTTCTAATTTATGTGAAAAGTTAATAAATCAAGGTCATTATGTATTATGTCTAGACAATAATTTTACTGGTTCAATGGAGAACATAAAAAATTTAAGAAATAATATGAACTTTGAATTTATTAGACATGATGTCACAAATCCTATAAGTCTTGAAATAGATCAAATTTATCACTTAGCTTGTCCAGCCTCTCCAAATGCTTATCAAGATAATCCAATTAAAACAATTAAAACAAATGTTTTAGGGACTTTAAATATATTAGGTTTAGCAAGAAGAACAAAAGCAAAATTTTTATTAACATCAACATCTGAAGTATATGGTGACCCTAAAATATCACCACAGGTTGAAGAGTATTGGGGTAATGTAAATCCTATTGGAGTTCGTTCTTGTTATGACGAAGGTAAAAGATTAGCTGAAGCATTAACATTTGAATATTATAGGACACATAATGTTGATATTAAAATTGCAAGAATTTTTAATACTTATGGACCTAAAATGAATCCAAATGATGGCAGGGTAATTAGTAACTTTATTAATCAATGTATAAACAATAAAGATATTACAATATTTGGAGATGGTAGTCAAACTAGAAGCTTTTGTTATATTGATGACATGATAGACGGACTAGTTAAATTAATGAATAGTAACCAAATAGGTCCAATTAATATTGGAAATCCAAATGAAATGACAATTAAAGAAACAGCGTTATTAATTAAGGAAAAAAGTAAAAGTAAAAGTAAAATAATATTTAAAGATCTACCGTCTGATGACCCAATGAAAAGAAATCCGGATATAGAAAAAGCAAAAAATTATCTAAATTGGAAGCCAAAAATAGATATTAATGAAGGTTTAGAAAAAACTATTTTTTATTATCGGTCGTTAATGTAACATAATTATAATATTGAAGCTTATAATTAGCTTCAAAGTCATTTTTTATTATGTCATAAATTTCCCAAAATAATTCTTGTTGATTTATAAAATTTAAATTTGTATTTTCAATAATTGACTTAAAATATAATGTATATTCATTTTCATAGTTATTAATTTTAAAAGTATTATTATTAATGGTTATTTCTTTACAGTCATTTATTGACTTACCCGCTTCAAATATATATGTACATCTCTTATCAAATAACTCCACATAAAAATATGTATCAACTTTATTTTTTCCTCCATAACTTTTGTATTGTTTTCTTATATTTTTTTTTATTACTGAATTTTTCAAGTTTGTTATTTTATTACCTATTAAGGAATAAACTATTGATAGGTAATGAGACTGAAACATATCCTTAAAAAATCCTACTTTATCAAAGTATCCTAATCTATCTTCTACATTATCCGAGTAGTTAAATTTTAGTTTTATATACTTAATTTCTTTATTTTTTAATTCTTGAATAACATCCATAATATCCAATTTATAAAGAAAATGATCTAAAATATTAACCTTGTTTGTAATCTTTTCTTTTAATTTTATAAAATCATTATAACTACTTGAAAATGGCTTCTCAAATATTATTTTGAAATTATAATCAATTTCTTTACAAAAGGATAGAATTTTATCATAACATAATGGTGGAGTAGATACATATATTATTGTATTATCATCAATCAAATAACTAATTTTAATATTATAGTCATTATAATCTCCATTTATAAACTCAATATTATTAATTAAATTTGATGTATCACCATTTACTTCATTTAGAAGATAACTTTTAAAGTCACTATTAGACCATTGTTCCCAACCATAACAGTACACTTTATCAAATATATCTAATTCACTTATATTCTTAAAAACTCTTATTTTACAAATATTACTTGTTGATCCAATAATAATTAATTTGTACATTTTAATATATTTAAATATATTTATTTTTCTAAATTAACTCTTTTATTCCATTTAATAAATTAATTTTTATATCCCAACCTAAATCTTTTAATTTTTTATTACTAATATAATATCTTTGATCATTAAAAGGTCTGTCATCAATATACTCTATCCATTTATCAAAGTCGTTAGTATTCTTTATATTCTTAATTAAAATTTTAGCTATTTCCATTACTGAATATTCCATACCATCATCACATCCAATATTATAAATTTCACCTATTTTCCCTTTTTCTAATATGCATTCAAATGCTCTTGCTGTATCTTTAGCATGTAAAAAAGCTCTTACAGTGTCACCAGACCCCTGAATTGTTACTTTTTTATTTTCTGATAATAACTTAATAAATTTTGGAATCAATTTTTCAGGGTATTGATTTGGTCCATAAACATTATTTCCTCTTGTTATAATTATTGGCATTTTATATGAATGATTATATGATTGAGCAATTAATTCTGCACCTGCCTTAGTAGCTGCATATGGATTTGTAGGACATAATATGCTATGTTCAGTTTTATGATTTTCATTAACATCATTCATAGATTCACCATACACTTCATCTGTTGAAACATGAATAAATTTATTTATTTTCCCATATGTTCTACAGCATTCTAATAATATATGAGTACCTAATATATTATCTTTAGTAAATTGCAATGAGTCGTCAAATGAATTTTGAACATGAGATTGAGCTGCAAAATGTATTACTTGTTCTATTTTATATGTAGTTAACATATGATTTATAAGATCTTCAGAACATAAATTTCCTTTTATAAACATGTAATCTTTTGAATCTCTAATTTCTTTTTCTATATTATTTTTGCTAGCGCAATAATACAAATTATCTAAATTGTAGATTTTATATTTTTTGCTTTTAAAAATATAATTAATAAAATTAGATCCTATAAAGCCTGCACCTCCTGTAACTAGCAAATTTATCATATATAATAAAATTATATTTTTTATTATATGTGCCTTAAATTATTTTATAATATTAATATATATGAACGCAATAGTATTTTTAACAGTAAAACCACATGAGAATATAATTAAATGTAAAAATATTTTACAAAATAAATTAAATTACGAAACATTTATAATTGTAGACGATAATTCATATATTTCAAATGAAAAGAATATAATTAAAATAGATGAAAATGAATGTAAACA
>MDSY01026814.1_pt1 | contig 12469 bp, 8 predicted proteins | sample 811131 | NCBI WGS metagenome assembly MDSY01 (sample SAMN05326643, study PRJNA326480) | marine metagenome | isolation source: seawater | place: Atlantic Ocean: South West | collected 2010
CCGGCGTGTCAAGTTTGGGTATCTCAAAGGCCTGATTGAATTCAAGTAAGGAAGCGACGATGGGGTTCATGGCCCCTGTTTCTCAAGTCGGCTCAAGAACCTTCCACCGTGGAGGAAAGGGCCGGTGACGAAGTTGCTCTCAATCAAGTGTGAAACTGGCAGGCTCGACTGAGAAGCCAACCACCAACGAGGCCAAGAGAACCCACCCGGTGAGCATGGATACCCGAAAGAGCACGGTTTGAAAGTCGGCAAACCGGTTCATGCGGAGCACGACGTAGATGTTGGCCAGGGCCATGACGGAGGCGGCCGCGAGGAACCAGATACCGTCCATGGGGTTCGATATCGCAAAGCATGCGAACCAAAGAAGGGAGAGTTGAACCGTTGTGCGGGTGGTAGCCTTGTCCCCAAATTTGGAGGGGAAGGAATGGATGCCGTGCTCGCGGTCACTTTCCACGTCCATGCGGGCGTAATTGATGTCGAAGGCGGCAATCCAAAGCGCAACGCCAATGGAAATGGGCAGAATGGTCGGCGCCCACAAGTACTCCGTTCGCATGGGAAGCATGCCGGTGATGGCCCCCCACCCGTGAACGTCTGCGGCAATGGCGACCCAAGCACCGGCTGGAGCGAGCCCAAGGCACAACCCCAACCAGAAGTGGCAACCCCATGTGAAGCGTTTCATGTAGGGATAGATGACGAAGGTGAGGACGGGCAGCCACGCCATCATCAAGGCAACCCTGTTCAGCAAGCCAGCGCTAACGAGAAGCATCACCAAGAACACGGCAGCAAGCGTCCACGCCGTCTGGAGGCTCATGGCGCCGGAGGCAAGATGGCGCCCCTGCGTGCGAGGGTTGGCCGCATCAATGTCTCGGTCAATAATGCGGTTGAGCGCCATGGCCAGTCCCCGAGCACCAACGGCAGCGAGAAGAATCCACAGCAAGTCAAGACCCGGTTCAAGGTTGAATTGTTCCAGAGCGATGAAGTACCCAATGAGGACAAAGGGAAGGGAAAACAAGGTGTGTTCGATTTTGATGAACGACAGCACCTGTTTTGCGTCCATCACTCAGGGCCCCCAAAAGAAAGGTGGGGTGGCCATTCGTATTTCTTGAGTTCGGGGTGAGCAGCGACCTTGGCCAGTGTTTCCTCGTCGTGAAGGGTGACGGCAGGCCATCGACGAACACCGTGTTCTTCCGAGGGGATGGGCGTGGTGGCATCCCAACACAGACGGGAACGGTCGTCATCAAACGTCAATCCGCGCCCGACATCAAAGCGGGAGGTCAGTTGCCACAGCAAGCGACGTCGGGCTTTCGTGTGCGTCATGTCGAGGTCGTCGTTGGTGATGAACAACCATCGGAGGTTGTTTTCAGAATCCAATTGCCAAATTGAATTCCTTAATTGGAGAATTTGTTCAATTCGCTTTCCTTCTTGTTCGTCGTTCCCGTCGTGCTGGCCGGTTTGGGGACTGGGCGTGCCCTCAATGGAGATTGAAACAACGAGCATGTTGCCTCGAAGCATCCGAGCCTGCCGGACGTTCGGGAGCGCTTCAACGGCTGCCACGTTCTCAAAAGGTTCCGAGGCGCCGGCGCCCTGACGCCAGGCCGGCGTTGGTTGATTGTAGGACCCTTCCAAGGGCTCGTCTTGCGATCGCGGGTCGGTGGGCACCAGCGTGGTGGCGTCAATGAGCAACTTGTCGTGCACGTTCTCAAACGGCGATGCAGCTTCGAGGGCATCGGCCACCATGCCCGGCAGGACAACAACGTCTTCACTGATTTCGACCTTGTCGTTCAAGGCATCCAAGAAGGCTTCGAGATCCTTTGGGTTTTGCTCTGGGTCAATGGCGGCGATGACCTTGAGGAACATCATCTGTCCCGCACCAAGCAGTCCCATGGCCGTTTTCCGACCCTGGCGAGGATAGCGCTGTTTGGAAGCGACGATGGCAAGGTTATGGAATCCAGTTTCAAGGGGCAAATGGACGCTCTTGACGTCCCGGTGCTGAAATTGGAGAACTGGGGAGAACTGACGGCCAATCGCTTCTCCGAGGTATCCGTCCTCCATTGGTGGGAGGCCGACGATGGTGGCTGGTAAGATCGCATCCGAACGGCAGGTGATGGCGGTCACGTGTAACACAGGGTATTGCCCCGTCAGCGAATAAAAGCCGTAATGGTCGCCAAAGGGGCCCTCGAGTTTTGTCTCGGTTGGATCGCAATAGCCCTCGATGATGATGTCGGCTTCAGCAGGCACCCAGAGGTCTTGCGTGAGGGCTTTGGTGATGGGGAGGGATTTCTGACCAAGGATGCCGGCAAACTGGTATTCGGAGAGGTTGTCAGGCAACGGCGAAATGGCTGAGAAAATCAATTCGGGAGGCCCACCAATGCACACCGCTACGGGCATGCGCTCCCCCTTGGCGGCGTGGTCCGCTGCGTGTTTGTGGATTTGCCAGTGCAGACCCAGTTCTGTCTCGTTGTGAACTTGAGCACGGTACATGCCCAAATTGTGTTCACCGTCCGAGTCTTTGGTGACTACCAACGGCAGGGTTACGAAGTGCCCGCCGTCCATTGGCCAGGTTTTTGGAATGGGAAGTTTGGTCAGGTCGTTGGGCAAGCGAACACGCTGACCCTTGCCCTTACGAACTTTCTTTGGCGGCATGGCCAAAGCGTCGCGAAGCAGCGGGAGACCTTTCCACGGCTTGCGCATGTACAATCCAATGTCGGGCTTCATCATGGCGACCATTCGGTCACCGATTTCGGTCTCGTGGCTTGCGCCCAAGGCTCGGAGGGTTCGGTCGTGGCTTCCAAACGCATTCATGAGGAGGGGGATGGAGGAAATGGAGCCGTCGGCCAACTTTGGTTGCTCAAAGAGGACGGCGGGTCCATCGTTCTTCACGAGAAGGTCCGCAATGGCTCCCGCCTCGTAAACGACATCGACCGGCCGATCGATTCGCAAGAGCTCTCCACCCGCTTCGAGGTGGTCCACCCAACGCCTCAAGGTCTTCCAAGCCACGGTGAACCCTGTGGCTTCTTGGATTTGAACCTCCGTATGCTGGCCGGTTTCCTCCAACCGCCACCATGTGGCCCCACCGTTTCCTTCATGGGCTTCCGTGGCCCCCTTTCCAAGCGAGGAGGAAGAGATGTACGACGTTGTGGTCATCGGCGCCGGCCCGGGTGGCGGTTCTGCTGCCCTGCACGCCGCCAGAGCAGGGCTTTCCACGCTTCTTCTCGAAGCTGACCCGGAAATAGGCACGCCGGTCCATTGCGGTGAGTGCTTGTCCGACCTCGCCGTTCAGAATCTGGACCTTGAATTGCCCGACCACGTCAAGGCCTTGGATGTCAAAGGCATTCGCGTGATTTTCCCGGACGGAACGGAAAAACTTCTGACCGAGGAAGGGTATGTCCTCGAGAAACACCTCTTTGAACGCTGGTTGGCCGACGAAGCCATGGCCAAAGGTGCCAAATTGCACCTGCATCATCGCGTCACCGGAATGGAGCGAATTTACAATTCAGAAAATCAATTTTCCAATTGGAAACTTGAGGGGCGGGGCGACGCTTTTCCTATCGAGTGCAGAGCGGTGATTGATGCCTCCGGCGTTTCTGGAGCAGCCTCAAAATTCCTCGACATGGGAGGTGACGTCGAGGTCATCGCAGGCTTCCAGTACGAGATTCTGGACGTGCCCAACGACGGCTATCTTGATTTCTACCTCTGGCCAAAATACTCGCCACATGGCTATGTTTGGATGATCCCAAAAGAAGGAGGACGAGCCAACGTCGGTTTGGTCACCACCGATAAGCGAGGGGCCATCAAGTACCTTGAATCCTTCATCGAAGACACCTACTTGAAAGGCAAACCAGCCGTTAATCCTCCATGGCGAAAAGAGGGCATCAAAGTTCGGCCTTTTGGAGGCACCATCCCCATTTCGGGACCAAGAACCACCACCGTGGGCGATGGCATCATGTTGGTCGGCGATGCAGCGGGCTTCACCTCTCCTTTGTTTGAGGGCGGGACTCACCTCGCTCTTTGGTCGGGAAGGCAGGCAGCTCAAACCTTGGCGGAAGCGCTCAAGGAAAACAACCTCTCAGAAGAGCGATTGATGGCCTATCAAAAAGCCTGGAAAAAACGCTTCCCACCGTACCACAAAATCTTGAGAGGGAAAACGGCTCTGTACGAGTTAACCGATGACGAAATGTCAGCCATGGCACGATTGCTACCCGACGAACTCGGGAACATGAGTCCAATCGACAAGGCCTTCATCGGTCTCAAAATCCTGGTGCGAAGGCCACTGTTGTTGACCAAGCGCGTCATTTCCGTGCTTCTCTCGTTTGGATATTCACGAGCGAAATTCTTCGGCTGGTAAGGGCGGCGGGTCCACGGAGAATGAGCAAAGGCCATGAGGGACGCCCCTCACCCACTCACCATGTGGGGGCTCACGATGTGGCTAGCCCTCATCGCGACCGGTTGGCTGATGCTGAAACCACGGCTCCACGAAGAACAACCCGCTCTTTCCATCGTGCTCCACCTTGCGCTGGTTCTGCCCTTCGTTGCGCTCGCACGGTTGTTCCTCGTCAACGACACCTCCGTGCTCCATGTCGCAGCCTTTGGAGGAGAAGACCTGCCCTTGAAATACCGATTCGCAGCGACATGGGCCGCTCGAGAAGGCCCCCTTCTCATGTGGCTTGGGTGGATGTCGCTGGTGGCTTGGCTCTGGCGACGCCCGCTGCCCGGAGAGGCTGAGGCGGCCGTGGACGCTCAAGGCATGCGCCTTCGCCTCATGCACCTGATGAGCCTGACCTTGCTGCTCATCGCCTTTTCACTCGACCCGTTCAAGGAAACACCGCCCTTCTTCATCGGCGCCGGCCTCAATCCGCTGCTTCAAACGGACCTCATGGTGATTCACCCGCCCCTCATTTTCTTGACGTATGCGCTCTGTTTGCACCTCACGGCCATCGCGATGGCCGCTGCCTTCACCAATGAAACAGAAAAACTCGGCCCACGCATGCTCCATCTGGCTCGCCCGGGGTTGCTCATGGCAACACTCGGCATCGGACTTGGCGGGTTGTGGGCCTATTTGATTCTCGATTGGGGCGGCTATTGGGCTTGGGATCCTGTGGAAACGGGGTCGTTTCTTCCCTGGCTCGCCCTTGTGATGCTCGTTCACCTTCGCACGCGCCCCGGCAAGGTTCGTCCCGAAGTATGGATCGGTGGCGGCTTGGTCACCGGTATGCTGGCGCTTTTTGCTACCACCGTCACCCGGGCTGGAGGCGTGTGGGCATCCTCCGTCCACACCTTTGTAACCAGCGACACCAGCACGCCCCCCAGCGACGTATTTGGTCGATTGATGGTCCTGAGGGACGACCCTGCCGGAACCGAGGTCATGGCGTACGTAGTTTGGATGTTCATGCTCATTGGATGTTGGCTGGCCGTTCAACGTTCGGTGGCTTCCAAACGTCCGCTTCGATTGAGCGATGCATGGGTCGTAGCGTGCCCTGCAGCCATAGCCCTCCTTGGATGCTTGCTCTTCACTGGAAGCAACGGTGAGGGGTTGTCTTGGGCCAGCGTGCCACAAGTGTTCTTCATCGTTCCCCTCTTTTTACCGATGCTTTTGGTACGACACAGTGGTCCACCGCCAGCCTCGGATGATGCCAAGCCATGGGCCTACCATCGCCTCGTCCCGGTACCTTTGGACCTCGTGTTTGCACTGGCCATTTACGCTTTGAGCAGCGATGCATGGATTGCCACGGCCGCCACGGTCCTCTTCGTTCCAATGTACCGGGCTGAGGACGCACTCAAGGCCTGGCCGTGGGCGGCTGGAGGCGTGATGCTGGGCCTTTCTCTGGCATGGTCTCAAGCGCTCAGCCTCGGAGTGGCTGGGTTCATTCTTGTCGCTTTTGTCCTCCCTTGGTTGCTCGCTCCACAAGAAGAGGAGGCAGCGTCGCTTTTGCCTTGGGAAAGCAAGGGGCAGTTGCGAATGGCCCTCTGGGGCAGCGTCATCATTGTCAGCCTCTATCTGGTCCTTACCTGGGTGTTGCTGCTCACCAGCATTGATGCGGTCAATTTCGAAGCTCACGAACTCTACGGAGCCCCGTTCCTTGCTGCCGTCGGGGCGGGGTTGTTCGTCTACATGAGACGCAAGGACAACGCCATGGCCACGTTTCGCTTCCTTTGTGGGGCCTTGGCCCTGAGCGTCCTCGGATTTCTTCTCGCGCCCGATGCCTTCGGAAGGGACGCGACCGCCTCGGTCTCTGAACATTTGACCAGAGGCCACATCGTGTGGATGTCACTGCCCATGCTGTTGCTTGCTGTTGCTCCAGTGGGGAGAGAAGTGGTGAACCACCTGCGTGTTGCGAAAGCCAAGGGTGCATGGAAACGCCTTCCATTGGGCGCTCATGTTGTTCACTTCGGGCTGCTTTTGCTCTTGCTGGGTCACCTCTCCACCACCGTTTTGGTTGACCGAGGAGATGCGAGCCATCGGATTTCCCTTGTGAAGGATGAAATCATTGTCCACGAGGGGTTAGGTTTGGAGTTCACTGGTTTGGAATTGAACGATCAAAACTTAGAGGTCGGTGACGGTTTCATTGGTGTTCGCATCGCCGTTTACGAAATGGACGGAAACGATGTTGGGGCCCTCATCGGGGAAGTCATTCCGGGCACGCTGCGGTTTGACGACCAAGGCGTCCCACGCTCAGAGGTGGCCACCTTAACGCGATTAACCGGTGATGTGGTGTTTATTTTCGATGGAAGTCAAGCTGGAGCGTTGATGTCATCGGCTGGAGCAAACGGACTCGATGGCATTGAACTGGTGCGCGTGACCGTGTACAATCTGCCGCACTCCCATCTCGTTTGGGTCGGGTGGTGCGCCATGATGGCTGGGATGGCGTACGTGGCCTTGGCTGGGGCAGGAAGCTCCATCAAATCCAGCAAGGAAGCGCCTATCCGTGCCCTCGAGGAAGAATGACCACCTCCAATGCAATTATGAAGGGGGGGCTGGTCGCCGAATCATCCCCTTGGAGGCTATACCATGGAAGAAGGAACAATTGTTCACGTTGATTACGAACTCTACAACAACGAAAGCGGCGACTTGATTGAGACCACACGAGAAGACGTGGCCAAAGAGCACGAGATGCATCAAGAAGGTCGCTCCTACTCCCCCATGGTCTGCGTGGTCGGTGGCGGGAACCTCATTCCCGGATTTGAAACTGCTTTGGCCGATGCCAAAGCCAACAAAGAAATCGAAGTCGTCATCCAAGCGGCCGATGCCTACGGTGAAAAGGACCCTGAGCAGATTGAAACGATCAGCATCGACAAACTCATTCGTGCCGTCAAGGACCCAAACTCCCTCTACATCGGCGCCCCAGTGAACATCGGTAACCGCCAAGGCTACCTTTCCTACCTGGCAGCAGGCCGTGCCCGTGTCGATTACAACCACCCCATGGCCGGTAAGACACTGAAATACAGCTTCAAAGTCGTCAAAGTGGTTGAAGGAAAAGAGGAGCAAGTTTTGGCTCTCCTCGAGTCAAACACTGGACACAGTGATTTCGGGGTGGCCTTCGATGGCGATGACCTGAACATCACCATTCCTCAGACCATGCTTTTCGATACCAACGCTGCCATGATGAAGTTCCGATTGGTCACCATCATCCGAGACGCTGTGGATTGCGGAAAAGTCTCCTTTATCGAGGTTCACGAACCACGAGGCTTTGGCCTTGACGCCGAAGACGAAGAAGAGGCTGCTGACGAAGGCGAAGACCTCTCCAAACTCTCCGTGGCCGAACTCAAAGAGCGCCTCAAGGCAGCAGGCCTCCCTGTTGGCGGCAAGAAGGCCGACCTCATCGCTCGACTCTCTCAAGAAGAAGAGTAATCCCGTAGGAAAACCGATAGCCAAGGGGGCGTTAGCCCCTCGTGCTGAGGTGGATTGAACATGGCCGAAACCGTTGATTCAACGTTGAGCCCACCCCTCCCTGACGACCGTTACTCCACAGCGGAAAAGGCCGTGATTTGGACAGCCATCGGACTTGCCTTTGCCATCCTTGCCGGTTTGGTTCTGGCCTACGACACGGTATGGACCGAAACCCTCCGTCCCATCATTTGGGAGCCGGTGGTCGAAGACGCAGGTGTGGCCGGCGATGCAGGCTATACGCCCCAGAACACAGCGATTTACACCTTGAGCATGTTGGGTTGCGTCGTGCTCCTTCAAGCGCTGTTTCGTAAGTGGAGGCTGCCCACCGATGAACGGATGACGATGGCGCTCATCGCTTGGGTTTGCCTTGCTCCCGTCCTGCGGGTGCTCGAAGACGCAGATTTCTTCTCCTCAACACGAGATGTCCTGTTCATTTCTCCCATCATCCATCTCCACCTCGCGGCATGGTTGGTGGGCATTGCCGTGGTCTCCCATCTGGTGGGTGGCCGATTTGATGGATTGAGCAGCGACCGTGCTCAAGAATCCCAAGCCACCCTGCTGGGTGGTGTCTTGTTTGTTGCCTTAATGGGGCACTGGTACCTGCTTTACCAGCCGGCCTACGACGGCCACCCAGGGGTTGATTTTTCCTTGGCGACTGGCGGATTGATCGTTTCCATGGCCGTGATGTGGGGGGCATTGGTATGGACTCGAATGTGGCCAGCCATCACCCGCGGCATGATGGCCTTCGCCACAAGCGCCGTGGTCATGGGTGTGGCCCATTGGGTGCAATTTATGATCACACCCTGGGCTCAAGAGAGTGGAAAAACCTCGGGCGACCTAACGTTTTGGCCCGTATGGGTTGTTTTGGGACTCCCCGGATTGATCTGTTTCTTCCTTTACCGCATGGGGAAGGAAGATGCCCGGCAATTGAAGTTGACGGGCTATACCGCCGGCGTATTGCCCGGGCATGTCGGCATCAAGCAGTGGGAAGATGAAGCGGATAAGTGGGCAGACCATCCTGTGGAATTCCTGTCCAACAAAGCGCTGCTTGCCCACCCCATGGTGCTGGGCATGGTCTTTGGGCAATTGTGCGATGGGTTCGCCACCATGGTTGGCATCGACATGTTTGGCTACGGAGAAAAACATCCGGTGAGCAACGCTGTGATTCAATACGGTGGCGCCATCAACGATGCCTTGGGCATCACTTGGGGAGAAGGGGCCTGGCTGTTTGCCTTGGTCAAAGCCGCCCTCGTGGGTTTGATCGTCTGGCTCTTTGTTCAGATGCGGGTTGAACAACGGCAACAGCATTTCCGACTCCTCATCGTTCTCGCCGTCCTCATCGTCGGATTAGCGCCAGGTCTGAGGGACATCGGACGCCTGATGCTCGGGGTTTAGGCCCCAGCCCTTCGCTTCCATGGGATTAAGTGCAGGTTTCCTCTCGGCGAGTTGAGGGCTCAGCATGGACCGACTGCCTACACGAGTCAATCGAGCAGACCCTGACTTTGCTCAACGGAAGGCGCACAATCTTGCCCTTGTTTCACAACTGCGGGAGCGACTTGAAACCGCCTCGTTTGGTGGTGGAGGGAAGTACGTCGAACGCCACCGCTCCCGTGGCAAGCACCTTGCACGGGAACGCATTGAGCGAATCATCGACCCGGGTACGGCCTTCCTCGAACTCTCTCCGCTCGCCGCTTACGAACTCTACGACGGTCGCGCCCATTCTGCTGGCATCGTCACTGGAATTGGCATGGTGCACGGAAGGGAATGCCTCTTCGTGGCCAACGACGCCACGGTCAAGGGGGGCTCCTACTACCCGATGACGGTCAAGAAACACATACGTGCTCAAACCGTGGCCCATGAAAACCACCTCCCGTGCGTCTACCTCGTCGATTCTGGAGGGGCCTTCCTGCCCATGCAAGACGAAGTCTTTCCCGACATCGGCCACTTTGGTCGTATTTTCCGCAATCAAGCTCGAATGTCGGGCGATGGCATCCCCCAAGTCGCCGCTGTGCTCGGCTCGTGCACGGCCGGGGGCGCTTACGTTCCGGCCATGTCGGATGAATCCATCATCGTAAAGGGCAACGGGACCATTTTCCTCGCTGGCCCTCCGTTGGTGAAAGCCGCTACCGGAGAAGAAGTCACCGCTGAAGAACTCGGCGGGGCCGACGTCCACACGGCCCAATCCGGCGTGGCTGACCACTTTGCAGAGGACGAAAACGAAGCACTGCGAATGGTCCGCAACGTGATAGAAAATCTTGGACCTTCACAAAAAGCGCCAGCGGCCATGGCTGAACCTGAGGCACCCGCCCACGACGTTGAGGATTTGATGGGACTCATTCCTGCAGACAACCGGACCCCGATCGACGTGCGAGAGCTCATTGCCCGCATTGTGGACGGTTCCCGTTTCCACGAATTCAAATCACGCTATGGAACCACGTTGGTGTGCGGTTTCGCTCACATCCACGGCCACAAGGTCGGCATCGTGGCCAACAACGGGATCTTGTTTTCCGAGTCGAGCCAAAAAGGCGCCCACTTTGTGGAGTTGTGCGGTCAGCGAGGCATCCCCCTCGTGTTCCTGCAGAACATCACCGGTTTCATGGTCGGAAAGGCCTACGAAGCGGGCGGCATCGCCAAAGACGGTGCCAAATTGGTCACCGCAGTCTCATGCGTCAACGTACCAAAGTTCACGGTTATTGTGGGCGGATCACACGGTGCTGGCAATTACGGCATGTGTGGACGAGCCTACGACCCGCGGTTCTTGTTCATGTGGCCCAACAGCCGCATCTCCGTCATGGGTGGCCCCCAGGCCGCCGACGTGTTGACCACCGTCAAGCAGGACCAACGAGGACGTGAAGGAAAAGATCCCATGGCAGGCGAGGAACTCGAAGCCTTTCGCCAGCCCATTCTGGAAAAATACGAAACCGAGGGGAGTCCATACTATTCAACGGCCAGGTTGTGGGATGACGGCATCATCGATCCTCGTGACACACGGGATGTTCTCGGGTTGTGCTTAACCGCGGCTCGCAACGCCCCTCTCCCTGACAACCGATACGGCATCTTCCGGATGTGATTTTTAAATTAGAAATTTGATTTTTCAATTGGAGAATTTGACATGAAATCCATGGACACACCACCCGCCACCAACATGGTATCGCTGACCATTGAAGGCGCTCAAGCCAATCTGACATTGACTCGCCCCGGCAAGTTCAACGCGATGAACGTAGACATGATTCAGGAACTCATCATGTTGCTCGAATGGACCGCAGAACGGAGCGCTGGAAGGCGTGATGCGCTGGTGGACGACCACGGGGAACCCTACCTGAGGACCCTCGTCCTCCGAGGGGAAGGAAAGCACTTCTGCGCAGGCGCCGACATCAACATGATGCGGGACGCTGGCGCCAATACGCCTGAAGAGAATCGAGCTGATTCTGAACGCTTGGACCGCTTGTTCAACGGCCTTTGGGCTCATCCTTGCTTCACCGTCGGAGCCATCCAAGGGGTGGCTCTTGGAGGCGGAGCCGGCCTCGTATCTTGCTGCGATTACGTCGTGGCAACCAGTGACGTTCGCATCGCCCTCTCCGAGGGAAAACTCGGCATTCTACCGGCAGTGATTGGACCCTATGTCTATCGCCGATTGGGTTCAGCTGCCTTCCGCCGTCTGGCCATGCAAGCAAGCCGTGTCCAGGGTGAAGAAGCACTTCGCGTTGGATTCATCGAAGCCCTGGTGGATTCCAAAGACGACCTCGAAGAAGCCGTCGCCGCCATCCTAGCCGAAGTGATGACAACGGGGCCTTCGGCCGTCACCCTCGCAAAAGAGCTCACGCTCGGATTTGACCGCTGGACAGGCACCGATGAAGCCTTGCGAAACTGGACACTGGATTTCACCAGCCGAATGCGAGGCTCAAACGAGGGACAGGAAGGATTGTCTTCGTTCCTCGAGAAGCGATCTCCGAACTGGAAGCCCGATAGCAACGAATGAGGAGGGATTGAAATCAAGGTCTTGGTGGCGAATCGCGGTGAAATCGCTTGCCGCATTTTGCGCGCCTGCCGTGAAGCCGGCCACCCCTCAGTGGCGGTTTGTGCCTCGAACGATGCTGGGAGTTTGTTCACCGAGATGGCCGACCAAGTGGTCATCCTCAACGGCGAAACCATTGCGGAGACCTACCTTGACCAGAAACAAATCATCCAAGCGGCGAAAGATACCGGCGCCACGGCCATTCACCCTGGCTTCGGATTCCTCTCCGAACGAGCTGAGTTTGCTACCGCTGTTCAATCGGCTGGATTGACATGGATTGGTCCGTCCGCCCTTGCCATTGAGAAGATGGGTGATAAAATGACGGCCAGACAGACCATGAGGGCCGCTGGTGTACCGGTGATCCCCGGTGAAGAAGTCGAGGAAATTGATGAAGCAAAGGCCCTCGAAGCCCTCCGGGAGGCTTCAGGACGGGTGGGTTACCCGCTTCTGCTCAAAGCGTCCAGCGGAGGGGGCGGAAAAGGCATGAGAGCCGTGCATGATCCGGCCGATTTTGACCAGGCCGCTGCAGGAGCTCGGCGAGAAGCCGTGGCTGCCTTTGGCGACGGTCG
>MDSY01049436.1_pt1 | contig 12467 bp, 9 predicted proteins | sample 811131 | NCBI WGS metagenome assembly MDSY01 (sample SAMN05326643, study PRJNA326480) | marine metagenome | isolation source: seawater | place: Atlantic Ocean: South West | collected 2010
TCCAACCTTTTTTCTTTTGGCGTGAGATAGCTGTGACCAGCATTTTGCCATTTGTATATAAGTTTTATCTAAAGAATTTTGACTAGCCATAAATAAAAACCGCACTATGCTAGAATATTCTAACACAATGCGTGATGAATGTCAATTAGATATTTAAGTTTACGTCTTGTAACTACTCCTTTTTAGCGGCTTCAACTGCCTCGGCAGCTTTTTTAGCCTCAGAAGTAACACCTTGACGTAAAAATACGGCCATAAGAGTGGCAAATACTGCGGAAATAGTAGTTGCTAAATCTACCTCTCCAGCGAAATAAGCGCCAAGAGCCGTAATAACCGCTGCACCAGCGGTGAAATAAGTTTTCTTACCTTTTAATGCGTTCATATTTTTATAAATTTATTTATTTTCTAAGTCGTTGAACATTTGTTCATATTTACTTTTTGTTTTATACGCTCCTCCGCGTTTTTGTCTGTCGCAATATTGTTTTTGACTAAATCCTTTTGGGTTATCGCAATCAATGGATTTTTTATATTTTATGCTCCATTCTGCTTGCATTTTTTCCATAAATGTTTTATGGTCTGGGCCTGCCATATATAAAGTTTTTCCATCATCGCTTTTATGAGTATGTGTTCCTTGTAGACCAAGTCTTTTAGCATCTTCTATGGCATCTTTTTCGTTTTCAAAATAGTGTTTGCTTATGTCTGGATTGCCTTTTGCTCGCTTTATAGCTTCTTTGGTTGGATAATCTTTATCTCCAGGCTTGGCTGGTCTGTAACTATCGCCCATTCTTTGCTTTTTCTTGCGAATGTTTTCCCAAAGGCTAGCTTCAGCTTGCATATCTCGCATATCGTCTTCGTCCATGTCATATTTGCTCTTGCTTACGTCTTCTTCGTAGTATTTCATATAAGAATGAACACTATTTGTATAATCTGATAGTTTTGTCACTTTTGATTGTAACCAAGCCTCAACATTTGTTTCATAAGGCATCCTGTCTAACATCCCAACAATTTCACCAATTTGATCATAAGCTTTTTTAAGTTGAGCTTTCATCATTGATATCTCATAATCAGATGTAGCGTCGGGCTCATGGGTTATATAAACTCCATCGTGTGTAGCTTTTAACTCTTCACATCCACATCCAGTTCCACAACCACAGTCTTCATCCTCTTCTGGATCAATAACTTGCGCAGAAGCATATTCTGGAAATACTTCTAATATGTGATCTTGTGCATCTAAATCAAGAAAATCTGCGTAAAATACCTCATCAGATGATCCTTTTGTATAATCTGTCACACTTTTACCAGACTCCCACATTTTGCACGACCAATAGCGAGCTTTAGTTTTCGGCCCAGGATTGTCGCAGTTATGACGAGCACGGAAGCTTTTTCTGCGATCTGGGTCATCACGTTTAATTTCCATGTTCGGATCGCCAAAGTTAACTTTTACAACATTGTCTTTTTCATTTTTTACATAAACAGAAAATTTCTTAGGTCCTTTAGGGGTTCTAAATGGTTTATTGAGTGGAGCTTTCTTTTCGCCTTGTGAATCGTAAGTCATTTCACTCGCTTTTGCTATGTCTCTGTCTGCTTTTCTGTATGCATCTTTTACTTTGCCACCACGCATCATTTTTAAAAACATATTAACTCTGGCCATTGCCCAAGAGTTTCTTGACTGGCCTGGCCTGTGGCTCGCAGAAAACGCTCCAGCGCCTCTTCTGTAGACTTTTTTTAGCTGACCAAGGGTAACCTTGCGGGAGTATTTTTTATTGTGCTCTGCGACCTTATTCTTCAGCGCTTGAGTAGTCTTTTCTGAAAATGTAATTTTTGCAACAGCTTGCTTTTCATCTTTGCGCTTTAAAACTTTTTCCGCTTTATTTTTGCTATCTGGCTTTGTGCCTGCGGAACCTGGCGGATTGACTTTTGAGCCTTTTTTTCTTTCGTCTGGCTTTGCTGGCGTTTGAGCTCCAGATTTTGGACCTGGCCTGCCAGCATCAGACTTTTTCATTTTCTTAAATTCCATTAAGCATGAGCCAAACTTTTCTTTGTCAGTGCCACTTTTTGTAGGTATGCACTTTTTAAGAAATACATTGAATTTCATCGCTTCTGACTTTTCCATATCCATCATGGCTTCTTTAGTCATTTTAGACATTGCTATTTTGTCAGAAAAATCTACTTCTTTTTCGTTTTTGTTATACATAGCTAATATTACTTACACATCTTGTACGTTAAAAACCAATTCTTTTTGCTTTTTTGATATTTTAATATTTAGCTGTTGCCCTTCTGCTTTATTGGACAAAATAACTGGAGATAACTCGTTTTCTACATACTTTTGTAAAGTCCTTTTAATAAATCTTGCTCCATTCTTTACATTGAAACTCTTTGAAACAATAAAATCTATTACTTTTGGCGTATATTTTACATTTACATTATTTTTCTTTAGTCTGTTAATTAGTTTTGTTAACTCAATCTTAGCAATTTTAAGATTGTCTTGATAATTTAATGGCTTGAATACGATTATATCATCTAATCTATTAATAAACTCTGGTTTGAATATCTTTTTTGTTTCTTTAATTACATTTTTGCGCACTTCTGAAAATGATGGCGTTGCTTCTCCACCGCCAAAGCCTAATGTTTTTTCAACGTCAAAAGCAGAATGTCCAATATTGCCTGTTAAAAGTATAATGCAGTTTCTAAAGTTAACAAGTTGACCGTTAGAGTCTCTTAAATAACCCTCGTCCATGATCTGTAAGAGTATTTGAGATATATCTGGATGTGCTTTTTCTACTTCATCAAACAAAACAACAGAATATGGTTTTTTTCTTACGGTTTCAGTAAGATATCCTCCGTCCTCAAAACCTATATAGCCTGGGGACGCACCGATTAGCCTACTGATTGCGGCTTTTTCGGAAAATTCACTCATATCAATTCTAACAATGCTTTCTTCCCCGCCAAATATTTCTTTTGCTAAAGTTTTTGCTACTAAAGTTTTGCCTACACCAGTGGTTCCTAAAAGCAAAAAGCTTGCTATTGGCTTGTTTTCGTCTCGAACACCAGATTTTGACCTTAATATTGATGACGCTATCTTTTTGATACCATCAGCTTGTCCAATAATTAAGTTATTTAATTTATTTTCTAAGTTTAGGAATGTTTCTGACTTATCTTGTTTAAGTTCAGACATTGGCACTCCAACTTTTTTAGCAACAACTTCTAAAATGTCGTCTATAGTTACGCTGGGCGGCGATTTTACTAAATCATTAGCCCATTTTACCATAATTTTTTCATAATCTTTTGTAACTTTTTTAAGTTCTTCTTCTGATTCTGATTTCTCTATGGCTTTTTCAAGATCTTTTGCGGAAGCTGGTCGTTTAAAGCTTTTTGTTTTGCGTCGCGCGCCAGCTTGGTCGAGAATATCAATAGCTTTGTCTGGTAAAAATTTATCAGTCATATACCTTCTTGACAAATCAACAATAGTGGCACAATCTTCTTTTGCGTATTTTACATTATGAAATTCTTCATATTTGTGCACAATGCCTTGTAGAATTTTAGTTGCTTCATCACCCGTTGGTTCTTTGACGTTTAGTTTTTGAAACCTTCTGTCAAGAGCACCATCTTTGGCAATAGTTTTTCTGTATTCTGAGTTTGTGGTCGCCCCAATGCATCTAATTTGACCTCTTGCTAATAACGGCTTTAATATATTTGCCGCGTCCATTGTTCCTTCTGCGCCACCAGCGCCTACTAATGTATGGATTTCATCAATAAATATAATAATTTGATCATTTTTAGCCACTTCGTCAATAACTCTTTTTAATCTTTCTTCAAATTGACCGCGATATTTTGTTCCTGCTATCAATGCTGCCAAATCTAAATAAAATATTTCTTTGCTTAATAAAAATTCTGGAGCTTCTCGAGACACAATCTTTTGTGCTAATGCTTCTACAACAGCAGTTTTACCAACTCCAGGTTCACCTACAAGTATTGGATTATTTTTATTTCTTCTGCACAATACTTCGCTCATTTCTTCAACTTCAATTGATCTTCCGACCATTGGGTCGAAGCCTTCTTGTGCAGCTATCGCATTAAGGTTGACAGCAAAGTTACTTAATGCTGATGTAGATGTATGAGTTTCTTGTTGTTCTACTTTTTCTTGTTTAGAAGGCTTTTCAAGATTAAAATGTTCTTCTAGTCTATCAAATAATAAAATTAAGTCTACGCCAGTTTTTTCAAAACAAGTTAACGTGGGATAATTCTTAATTTTAATAAATATGTAAAATAAATGATCACAGCTTACATAAGATTGACCAATCTTTACTGCAAATTTTCTTGCCTCAGTTAATATTTTCTTCACATGTTTAGTGTAAGAAATTGGCTCTTGTATATTTACTTTTCTTTTACCTTGTCCGCAAAACTCTTTGACTAGATTTTTTAATAAATCTCTGTCAACAGCAAATTCTTCGAATAATTCATTTACATATGAACTTTCTATGTCAAGAAAAGCTAAAAACACATGATCAAGTGTTACAGTTTTTCTGTTTAAACGATAAGCGTATGCCTTTGCGTCTCTAATAACTTTTTGAGCGCGAGGCGTGAAGTTAATTTGATCTTGTTGATCCATCATATTTATTTACACGTTTTTATTTTAAATCACTTAATTTCATATAGATTTTATCATCGTAGACACTGACCGAATCTATAAATACAATGTCGTCTGATTTTCTTCCCTCTATATAAATCACACTTTCTTTTTTGGGTAGGGTATTATTATTTTGTTGTAGAAATTCTGTTAGCTTGGCCTGTCTTTGTGTGTCCATTAACATACCATGCAAAAAACCTAATTCATCTGACATTTCTATTTTAGCATATTGGTTTCCGTTTCTACTTCTCCTTTTAAAGCAATCATTAACAACTCCCACCATATATATTCTATCATTATTTTCTGAAGCTTCAACTTCGTAACTATTCATGAGAGGCTTATCTTTTGAAAATACAGATTTTAATTTTGTACTATAAGAGTATCCTAATAACTTTTTCTCAAAAAACCAATTTGCAAAATCTTCATATACGCGGTTCTTTTCCCAAATTTCTTTATACTTTAAATATTTCTTTTTGAAAGTTTCAAATCTTTTGTCTGCCATCAATCTTTTATTATCGTCGCCTAGAATTTTATCTTGTGTTGCAGCTTTGATAGTATTTAAAACATCATAATTAAATTTAGGACCTAATTGTATAAAGTTTCTTTTTTCTCTGTCTGTTAACAAATTAAACGACTGAGCTTCTAATACTAATCTTGATCTTTTTGTTTTATAGCTTTGAAGTGCTCCAGCTTGAATTAGTGCCGACAATACTCCTATATTGATACCAGCTTGTTTTGCGCTGATAAATATATCATACTTTGTTGGAGTGTCTGACTCGCGAAAATCTGTCAACGCTTGCAATGTCTTTTGGCTTACTCCTTTGATGCTGTTCAAACCGTATCTAATATCTTTACCTTCGATTTTAAAGTCCATTGACGACCTGCCTAAATCTGGTGGTAATAGTTCTATATCAAAGTACGGTAACTCTGTTGTGATTTTTGCTATCTCTTCATGTGGTGCTGGCTCAAACTGAGTCATTTTCAACAAGCTCAAGAAAAACTCTTTTGGATATTTAAATTTAAGATATGTTGTCCATGCTGCTAATGTTGCGTAGGCAATAGAGTGTGATTTATTAAATGAATAGTTTGCGCTATCCTCTGCAACTTGCCATAATACATCTGCCGCTTCTTCGCCGCGATGACCTGTCCAAGCATTAGTCAATCTATTTTCTTCTACTTTCTCAAAGATCTTTTCTTTCCATGCTGGCATTTGATCTACCTTCTTTTTGCCAACAATTCTTCTTAATTGTTCTGCTTCATCGAGTGTGAAGCCGACTCGCACAGCCATCTTCATTAGCTGCTCTTGGTATAGAGGAATACCTCCAGTATAATCTAATATTTCATCAAATGCTGGATGAACACTTTGGAAGTCGCCAGTTTTTACATACTCGCTATACTCACCTGCAAACTCTAATGCTCCTGGCCTTGCGATTGCTACCACTGCACTGAGTTCTTCTAAGTTTCTAGGTTTGATTTTTTTGCATACACTAAAGTTTGTATATGCTTCAATTTGGAACAAGCCTTGTGGATGTCTAAATTCATTTGATAAACTTTTATATAATTTTTTATCATCAAGGTTAATACTAGTTAAATCAAAATCTAGCTGCTTGCATACATCATAGATTACGCTGAGAGTTCTTAGTCCTAATATGTCAAACTTCACCATCAACTCTGCAACCCAATTCATATCATACCCACTAACTAAATCTCCATCATTAGTTTGTTGTAGTGGACATATTTCATCCAACGGATAAAATGAAATTGCAATTCCAGAAGGGTGTACTCCAGTATTTTTATTTAAACCCTCAAGCTTGCGGGCAACCGCGAATATATCTTGGTTTTCGTCAACCCAATTTTTAAACTTTTCGCTTTCTTCATACGCTTCTTTTAGTGGAGCAACTTTACCAAATCTTTTTGGTATTGAGTCGCTGACTTCGTTTACATCTTGCTCGGAGTAGTTTCCAACGATCTTACCACATTCTTTAATACATAGTTTTCCGCTGAGAGTGTTAAGGGTTAGAATTTTACAAGTTCGATTTGGATGTTTTCTCTTGATATAATCAATAACTTCTGCGCGACGTTCGTATGCGATATCATTGTCAACATCTGCTAATAGCGAACCATCAAGAAATGTTTCTCCATTTTTTTCTATTTTGCGTGCTCTGGATTTACTGACAAATCTTTCAAAGAATAAGTCATATTTAATTGGGTCGACTTGTGTGACATCAATTAAATACAATACTAAACATCCTGCTGCTGAACCTCGACCTGGGCCTGTTGGAATATCATTTTCATGGCAAAAGTGAAGTATATCCCAGTTTAAAAGAATATAGTCAATAAAACCTAGCTCTTTTAAAATTTCTAATTCTTCTTTGACTCTGTTGTAATATACTTGTTTGTTTTTCTTTTTGTCTATACCTTTTTTCTTAACACCGTCAAGGCAAAGTGCTCGTAAAAAGTCATAATTAGAAGTATCTTTGTTTAGTTTTAACTGCTCGTAATATTTATCTTCAATATTAATTTCTGGCAACTTTACACCTGCTGGTGCGCAGTCTTTGTATTCACTGAAGTCTTCTAAAAAACTCATGCCCATATTCTATCACAGTTAAAATTAAATGTCAACCTTCCAAATGATCTTTTTAAATAATTCAAAGTTCATTTCAATATCGTACATAGAATCGTGAAGTTTGTCTGCGTCGAAGTCTACAGAAAACTCTTTTAACATAGCTGCAAGATTAGTTTTTAATCCTCGTTTAACATATCCATTCAATCTTAATTGCCAAGTCGTCAACGAATCTTTTTTGTCGTACTTAATGTTTTCTCTGTAGGCTTTTGACAAACAGTTTGTATCAACTAATCTATTAACGTAAGAGTAGTCCGTTTTAAATCCAAAATTTTTTCTTGTATTGTTGTGAACATAAACATCAAAGCCTAATAAATTATGTCCAACAATAATATGATTTTTGTCATAGAGTAGTTTATCAAACTCTTCTAATACTGGCTTTGGGTCTTCACATTTATTTTTATATTTTTTAAAATCAAAACGTGTTGCTCTTGCGGCTCCGTCAGAAACTTTTAGATCATTCCACTTTAGAAAGTGGTCTGCTTTCTTTAGTATTTTATTTTTTGTAGCGACAATGTATGATAATTGCCAAGGTCTATTTTTTTGATTTACCAAGTTGAGATTACAAGTCTCAAAGTCAAAAATTAAATATTTTTGTTTATCGTTGTATCTTAAAAGGTCGTCGTTCATGCTTGAATCATTGGTTTATTGGTTTTCCACAAACGATAACTGTCTTCATCGCGGTGGAATGTGCTTGCCTCTATAAGCTTTACGTCTACTTCGCTTGCAATTAGACTATGTGGTACGCCTTGGGGCATTTCCATTGACGCACCTTGTGGAACATATATGATGTGTTCTTCGGCAGATTCTGTATCTATCCAATTTACTTCTAGTATTCCTTCAAGGATATAAAAAACTTCATGCTTATCAATGTGAAAGTGCATTGAGGTGGCATGACCTTTTTTAATTTCTAAAACTTTACCGCAGTAATTATGTTCTAGATTATTGGCGAACCAAGTTTCTGATCCCCAATCCTTTTTTACGTGTTTTGGTTTATCTACTTTCATTTTTTTCTTTCCAACTTTCGAAGCAGAACTCATCGCTTCCGAAGTGTTCTAAGTTTGGCTCTTCTAAAGTTTTTTGTCTACCGAAACTTCGCGAACATAAGCATTTATAAGTTTGGAACGCTTTAACATCTGATTTTTTATTGTAGTAAATTGATTTTACTTTTTCTGTCTCATATTTATTGTCAGCGCAATACTTTTGCACACTTGGCAATATTACCTCATCTAATAATAATCCATTATCCTCTATAAAAAATATTGGATTACAAAAGCTAAAATCTGGAATGCAATTAGAAAAGGAAGTTAGATTAGTTGCTATAAAAGAATCATAAAATGGCACAATCAATTTTAAGTTGTCGTTCCATTCTGATTTCAAATATTCATAATTTAAGTGACCAAAGCCTCTTGCAAAGGCGCGATTGTGAATTTTATACAAAGCTTTGATTCCGTCATCATTTTTAGCAAACAAAATAATCTTGTGTCTGTTATTATTGTCTTTGCTTAATTTTTCATCTATGTTTTCGGCTATTGTAAATCTAAGCCCAAAAACAAGTTGAAGATTTAAATCCTCGCAGTTTCTCTTTGCTTCTAAAAATCCATTAAAGGAATCTTCTACTAAAATAACTTGATTTAAATTATTGTCAACAGCTAATTTGAATATGCTGTCCGACCCATCTTCTGTACACTTGCTCGGATGCGATAATGTTAATATTGACTTTCCGATTGAGAAATGACTCTTAAATAACGGCAACATGCGTATATATTAACACAACACATGTTGTATGTCAATCATTATATTGCCATTTTGGACAACCTTTATACTTTCGTAGCTCTATCTTTTGTCCTTTTTTCTTTTTTGCTTGTAAGCTTTTTTTATTATCTTTAAAGCTGGAGCTTATAATTTTACCATCTTTATCAAGTAAAACATAGTATTCCATGGGTTTGCGCACAGAACAAATATAATTTTCTATTTTACATCCCTCTGCATCTAGTAGAAACTCGCCCCTACGCTTCTTATACCCCTCTTTTCCGCATACTAGCGGCCCGCCGAATGTGCCATCTTTGGGGTAGCCTTGGTCTGAAGCATAATTACTTTTGGCATGATATATGTTAAAGTTGTCTAAATATTTTTGTATTTCTGTTAGTTCATATTCAAAGCCCTCCAACTCTTCGTCGGTAACTTCTACCATTTTTATTAGTCCTTTTCCGAACTCTCCAAAAATATCTTTGTTTAAATCAAATTTAAGAAACACAAACTCAGATTGCCTTTTTAAATATTCGGGATATAAGTGTTTGACAGCAAGAGAATACATTAAATCTTGCAAGTTGTTTGTAATTTCTTTACCTTTGAATATTTGTTTGCTGCTTTTAAAATCGCGAATGACTGCTAAACTTTTCTTTTTGTATAAAAATAGTTTATCTATAAATCCTCTTATAGCGTATTTCTTGCCATCTTCATCAACTTCTATATTAAATTCTTTTTCTGAAATACTTTTTGTTGGCTTGCCATTTTCTTTGCCAAAAAAGTCATAGTTCAAGCCGTTAAGAGTCATGTCTTTTATTAAGTCGATATTTTCTTGGTCGTCTACTTGTTCTTTTCTTGCATGTTTTAACACAAGTCTTTTCACGGGTTCAGACGCAAAAATATTTTTACTTCTAAGTATTTTGGTATAATGTTTTTTGTGCCTTGGGTTGCCGAGACATTCAAATACTAAGTGACATATACTGCCTCGTTTAGCGCCATCATTAGACTTGTCTGGTAACTTTAAAATGTATTTAGCCCAATACTGCCAAGAGCAAGTTTGAGCTACTTTGATTCTACTCGCGGAAAGTTTATTCATTTAACCTTGATTGAATTAATTTTTTACTTGTTGGCGTTACAAGTGTTTTTGGTAAATCTTTTGAACAATCTAATATATATTTGTACATTCTTTTTTTATCGCGCTTTTTATTGTACCATGAATCAAAATCAACATTTTGTTCTTGCATTTCGCCAAAGTCATTTTTAACTGGAGGTTGAATTGTTACTCCATCTATATCAAAATATTTTATTAATTTTAAAAATATTTTAACAGCACTTTGTAAACCTCGATTGTTTTTTGATGACGAATCATTGTTAGTGGCAATAATAATATTTTTTGGATTAAGTGTAACCAAAGTTGTTAACAATTTAGGAGACAAGTCTAAACCAAAAGTAACTAAATTATTTTTGTATCCATTTTCGTATAACGCCATTGAGTCTCCAATACTCTCAACCAAAATTACTTCTTTGTTTTTGTAAATTGAATCAAATATTTCAAGCTTTTTATCGCGGCCAGTATACAATGGGTAACTCCAGCTTGTTTTTTTGCCCATGTGTTTCCACTTTGGCCTGTCGCTGTAGTTTGTTGCATCTCTACCAGAGAACCCGCAGATCTTTCCTGACTCATTATAAATTGGGAAAACATATCTTTTGTTCATAGCACCAGTAGTTGCCAACCCGCACTTGTAAAACTTTAGTGTCGCATCTGATATATTTTTAGAATTGTAAAACTTATAGTGCGGCAATAACCTTTCTAAATGTTCTTCTGAGTATGTTTCTTCCATTTGAATTTTAGATGTGTTATTATTATATGTATATAAACTGTTTTTTTCAGTGGCTATATATTTATTTAAGATTTTCGGGTCATTAGTATTTAATGTTCTTTGTACTAAAGCTGCAAGCGGCATACTTTTATTTGTATGAACATAATCTGTCCACACTCCAGTATTTTTATACACTTTTACCGCAGTGGGGTTATCTCCCCCTCTATAAATTGCGCTTGTTCTCCAAGAATCACCACAATCCACAAGTTTGTAGCCTAATTCTTCTAATACTGATTTAACGTCTACGTTATTCTCCATCTTCTTCAATTTCTGGGTGTTGTCCGAGGTATCGAACTAAATCTCTTAAGTCGCCTTTTTCACTAATGTGAAAGTTATTAAAGTCAAGATGAATATAATTTTGTTGTAAACTACCATCGGGCATTCTGACTGGGTTAACCGCTCCGTTTACATCTTGACCTAAATGACGATACTTAACACATTTTAATTTGTGTGTGCCAAAATTTGGCTCTGCTTCCATTTCATCTTCCGTCTTTTTACGAAGAATAAACGCGTGAGAAGCAAATTGTACAATTCGATCAGACAATGAAAATACAGACTCATCATCTACAATATTTTCTGCACGACGATTATTTACAATTCCTTGTCTATTACTTTGAACACTTGTAAGCATAGAAATTACTGGCTCGCCGTCAAACTTAATATCTCTATGAATACAATCTTTAAATCGCTGAACCATATTACCTACAAGCTCCCACTCTGATCTATTTTTATCATTACTCTCAGAGGTAGTTTTAATATAATCAAATGAGAAAATCATTTCTTTACCTCTGCCAACTTCTGAAAAATAAAACCTTTTAAGCAAATTTATCATATCTTCTGACGACATGCCTGCAACATTGTAATAAAAGAATTTCATGTTACTAATTTTCTCCCACACTGCTCTAACTTTTTTAACAACAGCTTCTCCTGCTTGTCTCCACATACCAGTTTCTAGTAAATGTACTGGAACTTTTGATAGTGCTGCACATTGCCTTATGATCAATTCTTCTTTACTCATTTCACCGTTATCAAAGTGTAATACTGGCACTTCATATTCTGCGCTGACTTTTGTTGCATAGTCCATACAAAACTGTGTTTTACCAACGCCTGCTCGAGCACATATAACCGTAATATTTCCTGGCCTTAATAGTGAACCATAAAGTTCATTAACTCGCTTGTGTGGACCCATCATGCCAAATTCACTAATAGGATTATTTCCTCTGAATTCAACAAGCTCTTTCATTTCTTCAAATATATTTTCTGGCTTTCTTTCTCCTACGTCATATAAATTTATTTGTCCGTTATATAGCTTATCGGCTTTTGCAACAATCTTATTAAATGGCTCTGAAGCATCCATTTTATGCATAGCGTTTGCGATAGTTTTGCCGCATTCTGCAAGTTGTCGTCTGACTGTAAGTTTTTTAAGTTCTCTTGCAACGTTAACTATTGTGGACTCACTTAGTTTTTGTAGAGCAAGAGACGATATATAATCACCAACGCTGATATTATCTTCAAAAGAAATGCCTAAAGACGTAACTCTATGGGCAAGCATTGTTTCATTGATTTCTTCTCCTTGTTCAATTGCTTGCGA
>MDSY01154732.1_pt1 | contig 12466 bp, 7 predicted proteins | sample 811131 | NCBI WGS metagenome assembly MDSY01 (sample SAMN05326643, study PRJNA326480) | marine metagenome | isolation source: seawater | place: Atlantic Ocean: South West | collected 2010
GGTATCGGCAGAAGTAATCGTTAAAACAACGTTCGAATCGGGTTGAGCGTTAAGAACAACGGTGAAAGTGTCGGTAGAACCCGCTTCAGTAACAGTGGTATTTCCCCCAGTTTCCGCAATTGTGAACCCGGCAACATCGTTGTCGGTGGTGGCTACTATGAGGTTTTCTGCCGATAGCGAATCAAAGTTGTCATCAGAACTACCTGTAACAACCCAAGTTGTAATGGTTGAGTTCTGATTACCATCGACCAAACTGTCGTCAACCCCGGTAACGGTCACAGTTTGGGGGGTATTCCAGTTTCCGTTGGTGAAAGTTAAAGTTGATTTGTTAAAAGTCGCTTCATCAACTGATCCGACGAAAGCAAGTCCTAAGACAACATTGCTATTTGGCTGAGCATCAAGAACAACCGTAAATGTATCGGTTGAACCAGCTTCAGTAACGGTGGTGTTTCCTCCGGTATGGGCGACAGTAAATCCGGCTGAATCATCATCTTCAATAACGAACGCGTGTACAGAATCATTAAGTGGATCGAAATTGTTGTCAGAACTGCCATCATTGACAGAAACAGTGACATTTACGTTCTGATTTCCGTCGATAATGGTGTCATCTACCCCCGTAACGGTGACGGTTTGAGGAGTATTCCAATTAGAAGATGTGAACGTCAAAGAACCTGTTGAAACTGTGGCTTCGCCTGTATCTGAAGACACAATATTCATTACAACATCACTGTTTGGCTGAACTGACAGTTTTACTTGAAAACTTTGGGTGCCATTAGGTTCAGAGGCTCCAGGACTTTCTCCATCAAGGGACGGCCAGATCACCTCATAGCCTGCGGCATCGTTATCAGCTGTAGCAGCAGTTACCGTTTGATCTCCTAACGCATCGAAATTGTTGTCAGAACTGCCGTCATTGACAGAAACGGTGAGAGTTGAGTTCTGATTTCCGTCGATAATGGTGTCATCTACCCCCGTAACGGTGACGGTTTGAGCAGTATTCCAATTAGAAGATGTGAACGTCAAAGAACCTGTTGAAACTGTGGCTTCGCCAGTATCTGCAGAAGTGATATCAAAAACCACATTTGAACTCGGTTGTCCATTCAAAACCACGGTAAATGTGTCGGTTGAACCACTTTCTGAAACTGAAGTTGATCCTCCAGATTCAACAACGGTATAACCGACAGTATCGTCATCTTCAGTTGTTGCCGAGACTGCTTGGGAGGCGACATTATCGTAACTATCAGCTGAATTTGTTTGGTCAATGACCAGAGAAATATTTGTTGTTTGATTTCCATCAATGTCGGAATCATCAACTCCAGTAACCGTTACGGTTTGGGCCGTATTCCAGTTATTCGTGGTGAATGTCAGAGATGCGGGAGAAACAGCAGCTTCCCCCAAATCAGCTGAAGAAACGTCAATTTCTACGTCTGTTAAGGGCCTGGCTGTTAGAACCACAGTAAACGTATCAGTAGAGCCACCTTCGTTGACTGTGGTGGAACCACTGGATTGAGTAACAGTAAAACCAGCGTTTTCATTGTCTTGTGTCGTCACTGTCACTGTTTGGTTGGCGACACCTTCGTAAATTACGTCATTAGTTCCAGAATCTTCAACACTCAGCGTTACGGTTTGGTTTTGATCACTATCAACGTAAAGATCATCAACTCCGGTCACTGTTACTGTTTGAGGTGTGCTCCAATTTGAAGTCGAAAAAGTCAACGATGTGGTAGATAATGTTGCCTCACCAGTATCAGGATTTGTGAGGCTAATATTCACATTTCCCGCTGGTTTTGCATCAAGAACAACAGTAAATGTGTCCGTTGTGCCAGTTTCAGAAACAACAGTTGATCCAGTTTGCGCCACGGTGAAACCAGGTATATCAAAACAGGACATTCCATCACCATCTTTGATGTTTCCGGTATCTCCAAGTTCGGTTACTTCAGCATTACCACCGGAAAGGTCAATATCGTCTCCCCCGGTTAGGTCTACTCCATAGATATTTCCCTTTTTCTCCTGAAAAATCAGTTGTCCATCCGTATACCAAGCAGCACGCCAAGGACGAGTTGCTAATGTCTCACTTGGCGTTAGATGCCACACATCCGTAGACCCGGAATATCTTGCAACAGTAACTTTTGTTCCACCGCTATTTGAATTTCTTATTCCGACGACGTAATCCTCAACGCCGCCTAAATCAAGATCTGCCCGTATGGCTTGAATATCGGCGATACCGCCACCCCAGTTATTATCGCTGCCACTTAAAAGAGTGGAAATACCGGTTTTATCAAGAATTGAATTATTGGTTGGCGAAGAATATCCAGCTAAATTTGCTACGTTTTCTATTCTGTAAAGGCCATAATTTCCGTCACCGATAAAAATATAGTCGCCATGAACGTCAATGGTTGCAGATGTATTTGCTTCACTAACTTTTGCAATAAATTCAACGTCGTTGTCGTCAAAACGGACAAGAAATTTACTATGGCTACCGCTGACTCCGCCCATAACACCATACGCTTCTCCGTCTACTGGATTTATAGCGATACCGTTTAATTGGCTGTAACTCCATCCGCGACCATTTTGCGAATATGGGATTGAAAAAATAATACTTCCATAGGATTCTGAACTTAAATTAAGTTCTCGAGCTTCTGCAGCATTGTTCTCATTTTCAATAAAAATTGGCCCGTCATAGGAGCTACAGTTCCACGAAGTAACCGCTGCGGAAGCAGGTGAAACGTTAAAAACAAAAGTGGTCGAAATAAATACACCAAGAAATAGAAGAAACTGTGTCGTTCTTTGAAAATTTTTTAAGAAAAATGTTTTAAAAGAAAGCAAAACTTCACCAAATTTTGTAATTCCATTGAAGAATTAGATAAAAATTCTTACAAAACGGAATAGTGATTGTATTTACAGAATTTTTGGTTTGAAACTTTTAAAAATGAATGACACAAAGACGTTAAAAATTATTAAGTGGTTAGCCTAAATCTTAAAAAGTTGATCGATTAAGATGATGCGAATTTCGCTAAATAGAAATTAATCAATATTTTTCCTATGAAATAAAATGTTTTTTGAAAATAAATTAAGTAATTCAAAAAAATTTAGTTTTTAATTGATAATTTTTTCCAGCGAATTTCACTTTATTAAAAATTGCTTAAAATTAAGGTATTTTTTTAAATGCTAAAGAAAATTCAATACTTTTTTAAAAGTGCACAGGTAAATTTTTTTATTGAAATTTTTTGATTAGCCGGTAAAATCATTGAAATGGACAGTATTGATCGTCAAATTCTTCTCGCTCTTATCCGAGATGGTCGAGCTTCGGTTACCGAATTATCTGAAATTGTAGGTAAGAGTCATTCCGCGACTCGAGAACGGTTGCAGAAACTTATTATCGATGGGACGATTGAAAAATTTACAATTGATGTTAATCAAGAAGTATTAGGCCCTGTCGTGGATGCGTTTGTTGAAACCAAATCAAAAAATGACTGGTCAACTGAAAAGTTTGATTCCGCTTTACTTGAACGTTCCGAAATCGTTGATGCAGTGTATTTGAGCGGTGATTTCAATTATCAAATACGTGTTCAATGTGAGTCAATCAATAAGTTAAATGATTTTTTAGATTTCTTGAGGAATCAACTAAACGTAGAAGAACTTCGAGTGAAAATAGCACTTGGAACTGTTTCTGGTTATCCCCGTCAATTAGGGCTGGAAACCGAACAGCAAGAGAAAATTGTTGAAGAAGAAGCTGCTGATGCAGAAGTCTTTGATGATGAAGTCTTTGAAGAAAAGGAAATTACTTCACCGGTTAGAGTCGAACGACGTTTTGATATTCGACGCGCCGAATATTAAATAAAGGCGTCTTACTTTTGTGCCTCTAGGCTTTTCATATGCCTTTCCTTCCAACCGCCGCGCATTCAATCATGCTCCATGTGGAATTAGATAATATTCCTAACACTCTTGGACGACTAGCAACTGCAATTGGAGAAGTCCGCGGAAATATTATTTCCATGGAGGGATTCGATGTACGCGGGGACAAATTAATTAACGATGTATGTGTGAACTGTATTGATGAAGAACATTCTTCGACAGTTGTGGCAGCAGTAAATGCTCTTACCGGAGTGAAATTATTGTCGTGGTACGACCGAACTTTCGCAATGCATGAAGGTGGCAAAATTGGTATACAAAGCCTTTGCTCTGTTGATGATCGACATGATTTATCAATGGCGTACACCCCAGGAGTCGCTCGCGTATGTAATGCCATTTTTGATGATCCAAATAAATCTCATGATTTGACGATTAGAAAAAACACTGTCGCAATTGTTTCAGATGGAACAGCAGTGCTTGGACTCGGGGACATAGGGCCATTAGCTGCGATGCCTGTAATGGAAGGAAAAGCGCTCTTATTTAAAGAGTTTGCTGGTGTAGATGCTTTTCCCGTGTGTTTAAACGTTAATGACCCTGAAGAAATTGTTGAAACTGTTATACGTTTAGCCCCAACATTTGGCGGCATTAATTTAGAAGACATTGCTGCTCCGGCAGCATTTGAAGTAGAGGATGCGCTGAAAGAAGCTTTAGACATCCCTGTTTTTCATGACGATCAACATGGAACAGCTGTAGTTACACTCGCGGCACTTTGGAATGCATGCAAGATAACGGAAAGAAACATCGAAGACTTGTCGGTGGTGATTGCTGGAATGGGCGCCGCTGGGGTAGCAGTGGGAAAAATTCTTTTGAATGCTGGTGTAGGTGAAATAGTGGGCGTTGATCGCACAGGATCAATTTATGACGGCCGCGATAATTTGAATTTTGCAAAAGAATGGTTTGCTCAGAATACAAATCCCGAAAGAAAAATGGGGACCCTACAAGATGTGCTGGTTGGAGCAGACGTATTTATAGGTGTCAGCGGCCCTGGTCTTGTAACCGCATCTGATTTAAGAACAATGAATGCAAATCCAATTGTGTTTGCTATGGCTAACCCAGATCCTGAGATTCGCCCAGAAGAAGCCGATGGTATTGCAACAGTTATGGCTACTGGAAGAAGCGATTATCCAAATCAGATAAATAATGTATTGGCATTTCCCGGGATCTTTCGTGGAGCACTAGACGCACAAGCTATGGATATAACAGAAAATATGAAAATCGCTGCTGCTAGAGCAATAGCCGATTCAGTTTCAGAAAAAGAGTTAAGTCCAAAGTTTATAGTTCCATCTGTCTTCGATAAGTCAGTCCCTTATGCTGTTGCGGAAGCCGTAGCAGAAGCAGCACGCACTGACGGAGTGTGTCGGGCATAAAAATGGAAATAAAGAATGACAATGTTCTTGTCTCCTTTAACGAATCCTTAGCCACTGTTACTTTGAATCGTCCAGATCGCAAAAATGCAATTACCGGCCCCCTTAACGAAGAATTAGCAGCAGCATTTGAGGAAATAAATCAGAGAGAAGAAGTCAAAGCAGTTCTCTTACATGGTGCCGATGGCTCATTTTGCTCCGGTCTTGATTTAAAGGAACATAAAGCAGAACCACCACCATCTTGGCTCGGGCAATCATTAGAACTCACAAAAAATGCTCATAAAGCCATCTTCCAATGTCCAGTACCAATTATTGGGGCACTTGAACGGTTTGCCATCAATGGGGGAGCCGCTTTGGCTTTAGCATGTGATCTTTTAGTCGTTGGAGAAAAGTCTTACTTACAGATCGGGGAAATAAAAATAGGCATGGCAGCACCGATGAATTTAGTTTGGCTTTTTGAAAATTTCTCTCCAGAAGTTGCTCGACAATTAGTTTTAACTGGGAGAAAGTTTTTTGGCCCAGAACTCCAAAAACTTGGAGTTGCTTTAGACGTAGTTCCAGACAATAAAGTTCTAGAACATTCCCACGAATTAGCTCAAGAAATTAGTTCTTATCCTGCTAGTGGAATACATGCAATGAAAAGAATCTTAAGAGTTGGATCTACATGGGAAGAAAGAGCAGACAAGTTTTATTCTGCATCACAAGGAAGTATGAAACTTCCACCTTCTACCCAAGTCTAGTTTTTTCTCACTTCTGAAAAAGGAATGTCTATGTCAACCGCCGGCTCCCGTGGAAGACCTAAAACCCTTTCTCCAAGAGTATTTTTTTGAACCTCATCAGTTCCTCCTCCTAGAGAATGAGCAGGGGAGTCACAAATTCCATAAGCCCAACGATTGGTTTCACTTGAACCTAAAGGTTCCCCTTCCCAAGCTACACCTCCAGGAAAAGCCAATTTCGAAGCAACTTTTGAAGCAGCTCGCCCCTGTTTTGTCCTCCAGAGTTTTCCAATTGAGGGATGAATACCGCTCCGTAAATTAAGCCAAGTAATAATTTGACTTCCAGAAAACAAGTCGGCAAGGAGTTGTCTAACCAGAGGATCAGCATTCACCCCGGATTCTTGAGCCAAAGCAATCAGATCATTAACAGAAAGTGGCTGACGGCCTCCTCCAGCACCTAAAGATGAGCGTTCATGTGAAAGTAAAGCAACCGCCATTCTCCACCCATCTCCTTGGCCTCCAACAACCCAACTAGCGGGAATTTTTGCATTATCCATAAACACTTCGTTAAAGCTCGAGGTTCCAGTCATTTGCTTTAGAGGCCTAACTTCAACACCATCTTGATTCATGGGGAGAATCAGCATGGAAATTCCTTGGTGCTTAGGAACATCCCAATTTGTGCGTGCAAGAAGAATCCCCAAATCCGCTGCAGAGGCGCCAGAAGTCCAGACTTTCTGACCTGAGACTACCCATTCATCACCATCAAGTTCTGCTCGAGTAGTTAACCCTGCAAGATCTGATCCTGCGCCTGGTTCGGAATAGAGTTGACACCACATTTCTTCACCACGTAATCCGGGCTTTAAGAAACGCTTCCGAATCTCTTCACTTCCATGATCCCGAATTGTTGGCAAACAGAAACCAATACCGACACCGAATGCATTTCCAATTGAAAAGGAATTTTGACTTCGTAACTCTTGACGAAATATGTCAATAAAACGCTGCTCAAGTCCTCGCCCGCCATCTTCTACTGGGTAGTTAAGAGCCCCCAAGTTTGAGTCGTAACATGCAGTTATAAAAGTGCGTTCTCTCTCAAAAGGGTCTTCTATTTCTTCAAGAAGTTGAGGGACACGTTGGAAGAATGAAAGAACTTCTTCTTTAAATTCCGACTCTGATATCACGGTGGTACTTTATCTATAACTGTTTACTTGCATAAAACTGGGATTGCTTGAACTATGGCTCAAGATATAAAACGATTATTTAAAGACTCAACTGGAGAACCTTTACCTATTTCCTCTGGACCAAAAGATGCTCCAAATGTTGTTGTGGTCCTTTTAGACGATGTTGGATTTGGTTCTTTTGGGACTTTTGGCGGACCGGTTCCAACTCCTACATGCGATCTCATTGCTGAACAAGGACTTCGCTATAACCAATTCCATACCACTGCACTTTGTGCTCCCACCCGCGCTGCTTTGTTAACGGGCAGAAACCATCACACCGTACATATGGGCTGTATTACAGAAGCAGCAAGTTCTTTTCCAGGATATGACTCAGTAATCCCAGATGAAGCCGCCACCATTGCAGAGATATTACGAACAAATGGTTATGCAACTGGAATGTTTGGTAAAGGTCACATTACTCCTGTATGGGAACTAGGCCCGTCAGGCCCTTTTGACCACTGGCCAACCGGTTTAGGGTTTGAAAGATTTTATGGTTTCCCAGGAGCAGAAACTTCACAATTTGAGCCGGCTCTTTATGATCAAACAACACCAATTCAGCCTTATATAGGTCGAGATAATTATCACTTGACTGAAGACCTCGCTGAACAGGCAACCAAATGGATAAAACAAACAAAAGCCCACAGGCCAGATCGACCATTTCTTTGTTATTTCGCGCCAGGCGCTGTACACACTCCTTTACAAGTTCCAAGTGAACGTCTTGATGACTTCAAAGGAAAGTTTGATCAAGGATGGGATGTATTAAGAGAAGAAATTTATGAACGCCAACTCGCAATGGGGGTTATCCCAAAAGAAACGGTAAATACACCGAGACCTGAACAAATACCCAGTTGGGAAGAATACCCAGACAGGTATAAGCCAGTAGCTAGTCGCCTCATGGAAATTTTTGCTTCATTCCTTCATCACACAGATGAGCAAGTAGGGAAAATTGTTACAAGCCTTCAAGAAATAGGGGAGTGGGACAACACACTTTTTATCTACATAACTGGCGACAATGGCGCCTCAGCAGAAGGAACTATACATGGCGCTTGGTCCGCTCCTTCATTTCAAAATGGTGTTCACGAAGATCCAGAGTGGCTATTAGAACATATGGAAGATTTTGGAACGGTTGCCAGCGAATGTCATTACAACGTTGGCTGGGCTTGGGCACAAGACTCCCCATTTCAATGGATGAAACAAGTTGCATCTCATTTTGGCGGAACGAGAAACGGCATGGCTATTTCTTGGCCAAAACGCATTAAAGATCAAGGAGGACTCCGTAGCCAATTTCATCATGTTATTGATATCGCACCGACCATCCTTGAAGCGATCGGTATAGAAGCTCCCGAAGAAGTAGATGGGGTTTCTCAGATGCCCATTGAAGGAACTTCAATGGGCTACACATTTGACTCGCCTCAGACTGAGAGTACACATAAAACTCAATACTTCGAAATACTCGGAAATCGTGGCATCTATCATGACGGGTTTATGGCGTCCTGCTTTCATGGTCGAGTCCCATGGGTGAGGATGGCGAGTGTTCCTTTTGATGGCCCGCAAGAAAAATGGGAACTTTATGATATCCGTACTGACTTCTCACAAAGTAATGACCTTTCAGAAGAATTTCCTGAGAAATTAACTGAGTTACGAAACCTATTTGATGAAGAGGCAAAACGTAACAATGTTTATCCTTTACGTGACCCAGGAAATCGCCTAACCGAAAACACAAGACCCCCTGACCCATTAAACGGAGTAAAAAAAGCGTTTTATACAACCGATCACGTCAGAATGCCAGAGTTCAGCGTTTTAAACATAAAAAATCATTCATTTCAAATAACAGCTGAACTAGAAACTGAAACCGAATTTCCAGAAGGTGTCATTGTTTGCCAGGGAGGTAATTTAAACGGATGGTCACTGTACTTGGATAAAGGTGAACCGATTTGGCATTACAACCTGTTTGGGCATGAACGCACAACTGTTTCATCGGGTGAAACTTTGAAGCAAGGTCACAATAAAGTAACTGTTTTCTTCGACTATGACGGTGGATTCGGAAAAGGTGGAACTTTCTATCTCTTAGTGAATGGTCAACAAGTTGCACACGAACGAGTGGAAAAAACCGTCCCGGTTGTGTTTTCAATGAGCGGTGAAACTTTCGATGTTGGAGTTGATACAGGTGCTCCAGTTGGTTTATACCCCCATCTTTTCCCTTGTACAGCAAACATTCATGGTGTAACCATTGAACTGCTTGATGAATTAGATGAAAAAACTCGACAAGCAGTTATAAAAGGTGAATTTGAGGCAGGTCTTGCAGCCCAATAAGAGAGCCACAACTCTCGTTATTGCTGGAGGCCTTACTGTCCGAACTAACGTCCTAGGCTGGCATGTTTATTTGTTTTGCCTCAAGGAATTCTTCCATACCAAATCGGCCTAACTCTCGCCCGTTACCAGATTTCTTATAACCGCCAAATGGGGCATTCGTATTCAAGATAGAGCCGTTGACATCTACCTCTCCGGTCTGCATGCGCTTAGCGACTTCAAGAGCACGGTTGTTATCGGAACTCCAAACACCGCCTGAGAGTCCATAATCAGAATCGTTGGCAATACGTATCGCATCTTCGTCATCCTCATAACCAATGATTGATAGCACTGGCCCAAAGATTTCCTCTTGAGCGATAGTCATTGAATTATCAACATCAGCGAACACCGTTGGTTGTACGTGATAGCCAACTTCACGTCCTTCAGGTTTTCCAGTACCTCCTGTAACTAATGTTGCACCCTCATCAATGCCCTTCTGGATATATGACTGAACTCGATCCCACTGAGCCTGAGAAACAAGTGGTCCAAGTCGTCCACCTGCAGCTGCCGCTGCTTCTCCAGCTAAAGCTGCAGCTTCGTCCATACGAGATGATGGAACAAGAAGGCGAGTCAAAGCACTACATGTTTGACCAGAGTTCAGGAAACAAGCGTTAATCGCACCTGGAATAGCAGAAGCAAAATCTGCATCGTCAAGAATAATGTTTGCTGATTTACCTCCGAGTTCCTGGTGAACACGGGTAACGTTCGGTGCTGCTACTTCTGCAACGCGGGTCCCTGCACGGGTAGACCCGGTGAATGAAATCATGTCAATACCAGGATGAGCAGCAATAGCTTCACCTACTATTGGGCCAACACCCGACACAAGATTAAAGACCCCTGGAGGAAAACCGAGGTCATCAATAATTTCTGCTAATAAGAAAGCATTTAGAGGAGCGACCTCACTTGGCTTTAGAACTACCGTGCAACCTACTGCTAATGCCGGAGCCACCTTTGCCATGATTTGATGTAGCGGATAGTTCCAAGGCGTTATACAACCAACGACTCCCATTGGTTCACGGGTAACCAAAGTGTTTCCCATTTGTTCTTCGAACGCAAAAGAGCGAGCAGTTTCTAACACACTGGCTGTAGTTCCAGCAGGTAAACCAGCTTGGATTATGTTTGCTAAAGGCTGCGGCATACCCATTTCAGTGGAAATAAGTTCCCCAACTTCCTCGCTACGTGCTGCTAATTGACCTGCTAAACCTTCAATAAAGGACAAGCGATCTTCCAAACTAAGAGCAGACCACGCCGGGAAAGCTGCACGAGCAGACTCAACCGCTGCGTCAACGTCAGAGGCAACCCCGTCAGGGATAGAGCCAACAACTTCTTCTGTTGAAGGATTCATTACTTCAATTGAGCCGTCTCCACCTGAGGAAACCCACTCTCCATTGATATAAATATTTTCATGATTTTTCATTGATTAACCTCACTGTCGTACCACGATGATACTGCTCTATTTCTTCTAAATACACACAGTAGCGAAAGATCACTGAAGCATAAAATCTCGGAAAATATCGAAACTGTCGTCCGAGATCTTTAGCCCTTCCCTACGAAACATCTCCCATGAGTCCCAGCCGGACTCAATAGCAGAAAAAACCGACTTCATATATGACGGCTTACTCATCACCAATGAGAGAAAAGGCTCAAGGTCACGATTATCAATTTCTGATTCTTTAAATCCCATTTCTTTAGTAAGCCGTTGCTTATAAGACATTATGTGCAACTCGATTTGGTCTTTACGGACTTCGTTACTAAGCAAAAAATCATCAATCACTTTTTCTTCTTCAACTCCAAGAAGTCGCAGAAGAATAGCCGCCACAAAGCCAGTTCTGTCTTTACCTGCAGAGCAGTTGAATAACAAAGGATAGTTTTTGGGCTGTGTAGCTACATGAAATACCGGTTGGTACAGATGTAAACGCTTCGTAATAATTCCCTCAAAATATCCATCAATAAGATTCGATGCCTGTTCAGCCATATCCGGCTTATTTAGAGATCCTGCAACCACTGCAAATTCATTATCAGAAGATGACACAGAAATTTCATGAGTTAGACAACCTTCAAAATATGGATGAGGTCTCTCTTCAATTTCTTTTGGTCTCCGCAAGTCAATAATCGTACGAAGGTTCAAATCTGAAAGAATTGTTTTTTCTGAACTTGCGAGCTCACATAAATGTCCTGATCGAAAGATTTGGCCTAATTGAATTGTTTTACCTTCATGGGTTTCAATTCCACCAATGTCGCGAAAGTTTGCTTTTGGAATGAGCACTCGATTGTTGTTTCTCATAATCACTCATTAACCAGTGCAACTAAAAAGAGATATCACCAGTTGCTCTTACATTGTCGTATTTGGTGGTCGGGACCGGCGTCGATCCGGTGACCTTCCGCTTTTCAGGCGGACGCTCTGCCAACTGAGCTACCCGACCCCAATGCCTATACAAAGATAAACAATGGTTTGCGGTCCTGACGAGATTTGAACTCGCGACCTCCGCCTTGACAGGGCGGCGTGCACTCCAGGCTGCACCACAGGACCAGAACTGATGAATGGTAAAACCATACACCACTATATGTTCGCACCCCCAACGGGATTTGAACCCGTGTTACCTGCGTGAAAGGCAGGCGTCCTAGGCCGCTAGACGATGGGGGCTCTTACCCACGTGAAGGCGAAAACACGTTACCAGATACTGTCTATCGCCTGAAACATGAAGTACTTACCTTTTATTAAAATCTTCAACATAAAAAGTACTTGCTGATACAGCTTCTTCAAGCAACATAGCCAGCCAAACAAAAAGTGTTTGTTCTGGACTATGACTTTTTTCAAAGTCAAATTCATCTTCTTCTGAAACGTCAAGACGGGTACCAAGCACTAATCGAATACTGCTTAATACAGCCATCCAAGAAAAAAACTTTTCTA
>MDSY01065238.1_pt1 | contig 12464 bp, 12 predicted proteins | sample 811131 | NCBI WGS metagenome assembly MDSY01 (sample SAMN05326643, study PRJNA326480) | marine metagenome | isolation source: seawater | place: Atlantic Ocean: South West | collected 2010
CCTGTTGCAGCTTTGGGGGAAGGGAAGGTTGCACGCGTACGCCTGACGATACCTACCTCGTAGATAGATAGATAGGTAGATGATAGATAGATAGATAGATCTATCTATCTATCCTCCTCCCCTCCCCCAAAACAAAGCTGCAACAGGAGGCTGCACACGCGTGCCGTGGTACAACTTGAGCTGTGGCGCCGACTCGTGGCTCGTCAATGCTGCTTCACGCCTCGCTAGCTCAACGTCGGCTTTCTTTCCCCCCAACAAGCCAGCCTGTTGCACGCTTTATTTTCACGCGAGACACATGGTGCGTACAAGATCGACAAGCAACAAGATGGCGTCGATGATAGATCATGCTGGTGATGCGGGCCTCCCGGACACGGGTATGGAATTCGTGACCCTCCACTGCCTCGGCGCGAACTCCCTTGCGCGCCTCGCACTCACGAGCGTGGACATGTGCGCCACCGTGGCGCGTGCGGCCAACGACCCGTCTGCCTGGGCTCGCTGGGGAGTCGCCCTAGACGTGCTCAAGAGCTTGCCCGAGCTCAAGGCAGAGCTACACGAGCTCGCAAGGTCCATCGGCGACTACAGCTACAAGACTGATGACCCGCAGCGCACACCCGGCCCGTGGAGGACGATCGCCTGGGACGACGAACGCCTGACGCCTATTAAGGCGAAGATCGAAGGCCTCAAGGAGCGCGTCAAGAGTGCGATCGAGGACCTGCATCGCGTCGAAGGCATCCCCCCAGACACTGCGGCCAAGCTGCTCTCCACCAACTACGATTCGGCCCCAGGACCCAACGCCACTGGGCAGCGCCTCTTCCGCATGCTCGCCGACCTAGGCGAGATTGAGGGCGCGCTCATCCCCCTGTTCCAGTCCCAAGTGCAGCAGCTCCTCGCAGCGATCGCCGTGCGTGCCCAGCCGGAGACCATGCTAGCGTGGCTTCCCGGTTTCGTGGCTGTCCACCCGCCTCAAATGCTCGTCTCAGTCAAGCCACCATGGCGCGCCGGACCATTTGGCATGATGCCGGGCCAGAGCGACTACAACCTGCTCGCCGCTGGCGTGCTCAACAGCCTAACGCTGGACGACTGGAGCCCTGCGCAGGTCCTCCGTCTCTTTGACGCGACCCGTGCGAGCATTGGCTCGCGACCATGTGGTCGTCACCAATGGCTTCCCGCTGGGGAGAGCCTCGACCAAGGCGCCAATCTGCGCCACCGCGAGCTCACTTCCTTCCTGGAGAAGGCGCACGCACAGACCTGTCAGCCCCCATGCACACCTGCCCCCTGCCCTATCCCTGCCGTGAGGCCTGCTCCTGCCCTCAAACCACAGTTCCCGATCGAGATGGATACGCCCACGCTCAAGGCCCTCATGGCGGACAAGCAGATCCACGGACACGATGCTGCGGCCTTGCTCCTCCTTGCCTTCGAAAAGAGCGTGTGGCCTGCCTATGCGGAGGAGCACGAGGAGGAGCTTGAGGCGGGCAACGACAACGATCTCGACTTCCACATCATCACGCAAGGCGAGCGCCTCGCAGCCTACGTGCACAAGCTGCGCGTGACGCGCGCCAGCGTGATCGCGCGCTGCCTCGACTGGGTGTCAAGCTACGAAGAGGCGCAGGCGCGAGAGAGCTGGAACCCAGAGTACGGCCCCGATTGTTCGACCTCGTACAACGGCGCGAAAGCCTTCCTCAACAAGTGGTCCAAGCTCGCCCACTTCCCGAAAGGCTCGAAGGCCGCAGGAGGCGTTCATTGGAGCGCCGACACATGCCAGGAGCTCACGCGGCTGATCGTTGCACACGGTGATCGCCGCAGGGCGCTCACCCCGGTTGTCAACAAGTACACCATGCAGCTCATCAATCGCGCCAACAAAGCCGCGCCCAGCCCTGACCTCGCGCTTGCGCTAGATATGCTCAAGCACACGACCGAGTGAGGCAAGTGTTATCGAGCGAAAGGAATACGTGGGCACCGCGCATGCCGCCTGCGGGAGATAATCACGCTGGCCGAAGTGATTGACGCGATCGAAAGTGACGGTGTACCCCCGCAACATTATATAATAAACTAGCACGCGCATCAGAGTTTTGAGGGTGCGCCGGCGGGAGCAGTCAAAAGCTGCCCTCGAACCTTTTCGAGGGCGGCTTCGAGGGCGGCTTCTGCCTGCTCCTGCCGCAGAACATTATCGTTGGAGTCGAGCCCTTCCCATGCTAATGTCCACTCCCGCCTCCAGAAGTCAGGCTGCGAAGGCCATGCCTTGGAGTATGCTGAAGATGTTCGCTCCCCACTTAAGGGCAGCTCCCACGCAGCGAGCGATGCCCCTCTTTTCGCTCGGTAGCCACGTAGCCGCAGGATGTACCCGCTGAAGGTCGAATACAGCGTGCCATGGAAGGTTCGCCCGTGCGATGCGACGACTTGCTCCACCATTCCATGCATGTCCGAAGACAGCCCTGGCGTCTGCGAGAGAACGCACCGGAAGTCCTTGAGGAATCTGAGCCGCCAGCCTCTCGCTCGGAACGGCTCAAAAAATGAGCGATTTGCATCCGTCGCGATGTATAGCAGCTCGTCCGGTCGGACTTGCGGAGCAATTGCTTCCGAGAGGGCTTCTGCACCAACGGCGGTGCGCGGCCTGAACGTCGCCATATCGCCGCTCCTCACGTGAAGAGAGCTGAATCCGTAGTCGGTTCTATCCAAGTCCTCCCACTTGATCTCGCGAAGCTGCTGCTGACAACGACCTGGTCGGAGAGCTTCTTGGCGAAGCATACGCACGATGGCCCCAGCGGCGCACACGATGGGAGCGTTGTACTGAAGAGCGTCTCGAATGAGCCGTTTATAGCGCCGATCGGCTTCCACGTCTGTGACTCGGATCCAGCTATAGAACTGCGCTGTCGACCATGTCACCCAGTGCATGACCGGGTTGCACCGTGGATTTCGCGAGCGACAAGGGAACTTGACCGCAAAATGTAAGAGCCAGGCGTGTTTGTGACTGCTGTTGTAACGCACCGGCATGCGGCCGTCACAAAACGCCTCGTCTTGAGGGTGCGACTGCCCGACTAGCAGGCAGTGCGCTGCTGGCCTCCAGTTCGGCTCGACTCCGTGTGCGCGGAGATAAACGTACAGATCTTGCCTCCGCGCGTTCGGTATCATTCGTCCACGAAGGTTTCGTAGAGGCGGGCTGTGCGCCAAGCGGCCCCGCGGGTTATCCACCTCGCGGGAGAAGAAGGCCTCTGTGGAGATCATCGGCACATGCTGCTCTAATTTGTGCAGCGTCAGAAAGTCAGCAAACGAGTGTGAGGTTTGGAAGCCTGGACTGAACGGTGCTGGCAGGCCTCCTGGGGCAAAGGCTTTCGGTGGAAGCACGAGAGTACGACCGAAGATTGCCGCCAGGACGACGAATGTTTCAAATGCAGTTCTGAGGTTGTTCCACCCACCGAGCTCAAGTTCGAAGCTGAGATACTGTGGTGGTGATGGTGCGGCTCTTCTGAAAGCGGGCGCAAGCGGCTTGCCATAACGCACGAGGGCGGAGCGCTCCAGGCATCGCTGAATGGTGGACATTTCGCGCACACATTCAGACCGTGCGATTGAGCGCTGACTCCGTGCTAGGCGGAGGCGGTGGGGGTAGTGGGGGTGATGGTGGAGGTGGCGATGGCGGCGGAGGTGATGGGGGTGGGCGGCGCCGCGCAGAGCGCCGTGTTGGCAGCCCCACACGTCCCGCGCTCTGCACCAGAATGTGGCGGGCGCCGACTCTGCCCGAGGACCGGGCGGATGCGGTGCGTGCGTACGTCAAGGGCGAGGCGCTGTGCGATGCCGGCCTCGTGCAGGAGGGCGTGCGCTCGTTCAAGGCTGCCAGAACACAGGCCTGGGAGCTCGACGGCGAGGATTGGCCGGGGTGGGCGCGTGAGCTCTACGAGGCGTTCTCCGCCGGTTGCTCGGTGGATTGTGCGGCGACACCGACGCTCGTGGCCGAGCAGGGCTCAAGCGGACTGCACCCCAGGCTCACCGACCTGCGCCGTGGCTGCCTCAGCCCACGGGCAGCCCACGCCGATTGGTGGCGGGCACCCGAGGCTGTGACCGCGGTGGCAGACGCGCTGCGCAAGCGGCACTTTGTCGTGCTCGACGGATTTGCCGGGGCCGAAGCGGCGGCGCGCTTGCGTGGTGCGTGCACCGATGCCTCGTCGCAGCTGCAGCCCGCCGCCGACCGCTCAAGGGCGAAGGCGCGGTCGGACCAGGTTGCGTGGGAGCCGGTGGGCTTCGAGGCTCTCAGCGAGCGTGCGGACACGCTCCTTGGCCTGCTACGCCGAAGCCGGTGCCCCCCCGAGATCGAGGGCGTTGTGAGCCGCCAGCGTCTCATGTTCTCGCGCTACGCCGCCGGAGACTACTTTGCGCGCCACGTGGACAACGACTGCGCGGGCGGCCACGGGCCGCGGTGCAGCCCGAGAGTGCTCACGGCGGTCTACTACCTGCAACAGAGCTGCTGGGACGCGCACACGGACGGCGGGTGCTTGCGGCTGTTCAGCCCGCAGTGCGTCACGACTGCGGACGGCGACGACGACGCGGAAGAAGCGGAAGAAGCAGTGCGCGGCGGGGCGGGGCAGCCTCGTGGTGCCGACGCCCTGTTGGACATCGCGCCAATAGCCGACCGGCTGGTGCTCTTCTACTCGGACCAGCGCTGCCCACACGAGGTGCTGCCGGTGCTGAGGGCCGGCGCGGAGCGGTTTGCGGTGACGATCTGGTACATGGGCGCACGCACATGGGTGCCGCCGACGGGCACGGCGCACGACAGCTCTCTCGTGCCGTTATGGGAGGAGGAGGAGGGGATGGGTTAGGGGCGGGAGAAGTGACATCTGCTTGTCCGATATACTTCATCACACATACTTGTAATTACTTGATAAAATATAATAACATGAAAACAAGAAGCCGATTCAATTGTCTTGTCTTGAACCTTTTGCGTATCAGAAAAAATCACAATTAGTCAGTCACTGTCACTTACACTTTACGGAAGTCGGAACCGAGCCTAAACCAAACTCGATTTTACAGCGTAGTGCATGAGCTGCGATGCCGCCAGCGGATGACATCGTCGGTGTCCATAGGCACCCAGATGAGACGGCCCTCCGCGTGGTCCTGGCCGCCGCCGCCTGCATCAGGTACAGGTTCTTGGTCGGCCGCAGCCGTCTGCTGCCTCGGCTGTGGGTCCAGCTGCACCTGATAGGGCGCGACCACGCCTTCGGGCATCTTGTCGTCGCGGTACATGAGCGCCACCACATTGCCGCGGGTCCACTCGGCCACATCGGTCTTGCACAGGACTTCGTCACCCACAGCAAAACGAAGCGCGTCGACTTTCTTCTTCCTGTTCTCCGGCGTGGCGAGGCAGGCATCGAAGCCCTTAGCGAGCTCGACCGCGTCGAGGTTCTTGCCGATGAAGACCAGCTTGCTCTCGCGCGCCTCACCGTCCCATGGCTCGTCAAAGTCCCCTGGTTAGGGTTAGGGTTAGGGTTAGGGTTAAGGGTTAGGGCTAGGGCTAGGGCTGGGCTAGGGTTAGGGTTAGGCCCTAACCATTGAACGTCATGTGCACGGCATGGTAGACAAAGCGCTTCTCGGCGTGCGCGATGGCGAGCACGCCCTTCATGCGGAAGATGTCTTCGCCTCTTGTGTTGAGCAGCTCGCCGATCCATTCCTGTAGCAGGTCGAGATCGAGCTCGCCTTTCTGGACTGTGCGCAGGTGGCGTGGCGCGCCCTGGTCGATGCTCACGCTCGAGACGCTCGCGTCGTGCTTCGTTGGCGCGGCGTTGGTGTTAAGGAGCTCTGCCACAGATCGCAAGGGAGGCGATGGGCAATGGCGCAGGGCTGGTCACTTCCCAGCGTGGTGAGCTTACCGGGGCTAGCTTTGAGCGCGCGTTGCAGGTCAAAGCCGTGGATGTTGAGCACCTGGTTGACTGAGACATCTGAGTGCGTGCAGTGCATGACCGGCGCAAACTGGTTAATGCTACGCAGTCGAGCATCCACGCGCGCGAGTTCCTCCTCCGAAACAAGATCTGTCTTGTTGAGCAGCAGTCGGTCTGCAAAGGCGACCTGCGCAATGGCCTCGTTCACGACGCCTTCGGGCGTCTTTGTGTCGAGGTGTTGCTCGACGTGCTTGGCGTCCACCAGAGTGACGATGCCATCGATCCGGGCGAAGTTCTTGATGCTGTCGTGGACAAGGAAGGTCTGCGCAACCGGTGCGGGATCGGCCATCCCAGTCGTCTCGATGATGATGGCGTCGAGGTGCAACTCGCCAGCCTTGCACCGGCTCGCAAGCTTCTCGAGAATCGCAACCAGGTCGCCCCGCACCGAGCAGCAGATGCAGCCGTTGAGGACCTCGATTATCTCTTCGTCCGAGTGGAACTTGCTGTTCTTCGCGACGAGGGCATCGTCGATGGAGACGTCGCCGAACTCATTCTCAATTATCGCTATCTTCTTGCCGTGCGTGGCCGTCAGGATGTGGTTGAGCAGCGTCGTCTTGCCACTGCCGAGGAAGCCCGTGAGCACAGTGGCGGGAACACGGTCGGCCACTTGCTCCATGAGGTTGAGCTGCGCTGCGACCCGGTCCGCGCCAGCGAGAGAAGTCCGTGTAGAATGGAGTACGGCCCAGAGGGGGCAAAGCGGATTGCGTACAATTGGTCATTTTCCACATCGAGTGCGCTACTGTACTACTACCTGTCCATCTCTTTGATGGCCCAGCTGTCCGTCTGATACCGCAGGGGCAAGGAGCCGCGCGTGCGCACCGGGTTGACCACGTATCCGCTCCTAAACTTGAAGAGGTCACGCGTGAGGAGCGCACCCTCGCAGACGATCGTCCACGCCGACAGCCCGGCGAGCAGCAGGAGCACCCCCGACCAGCCGTAGCGCAGGCGCAGCCCGTCGTAGACACGGAAGAAGCCGATGGCGGCGAAGGCGCCAGCGGCGTCGAGCAGCGCCGAGAGCATCGCCGAGCCATCTGCAGAGAACCATACACACACCATCGCATGATCCAACATGCATATCCAACGCGCATGGAGCAGGTGCCTAGACCATGCATACCATGCATCCGTGCGTGTGTCCCGCAAGTCTCCCATGCGTGCACCATGCACGTAGCCGCGGGGCGGCCGCGCGGCACCTGCCTTGCCCATGTCCATCGTGAAGATGTTGAGCACGCCCGTGGCGGGCACAGCGATCGTGCCACCGAGCGCAGCCATGCAGCCGATCTGGCCCAACCGGCCAAGCGGCATATCGGGCTGCCGCTCGCACCACGCCATGAAGAGCAGGTTGGCCAGGTGTGCGCACCTGAGGGTGGCAGGCGCGTGCTGACGGTGCTGGGGCTGCAGCGCGTGTGTTAGCCGTGGGGTTACAGGCTTGGCCGCGTGAGTCGGTTTGGCCGCGTGCGCGCACAACAGCGCCATGACCATGCACAGCTGCTGCCACTGCTTGAGCTTAAAGTAAATCTGGTCAGCGTGGGGGCTCGTTAGTTATCGTGGCCGTGTTATAGGGTTCGTGTTCATACTCGTGCTGGGGTTAGGATGAAGGTGGGGCTCAGGGTTAGGCTTAGGGTTTGCTTCAGCTTGAGGTAGACCTGGTTGCCCACTCCGGCTGAGATCCAGTAGGCAACATGGTACGCCGTGGCGGCCGCGGAGGCGCCGAGCGTGGCACCGGGCGAGCGGCCGCGAGACTCGCGTAGGAAGAGAGGGATGAGCGCTGCCGCACGCGCGGGCCAGGTGCTCAGCTGCGGACGTGCCGCTCAGGCGGGCGCGGAGGCGGCGGGCGCGAGTGCAGGGCGGCCGTGGCGGTGCTGGCGGCGGGGGGCGGGGCGCACCCTCGAACTGTCGGATCGGACTGTACCCCATGGCGGCGCCAATGGCAAGCCCTGCGCACGGCCGGGGTCACGCAGAGCAGGGATCAGAAGCGCAGGGGTCGCAAGAGCAGGGGGCACGCGTGCGAGGGGTGCGGCGGCTCGGTTGGGCAGGGTTCTGGAGCCGGCGGCGGGTGGCGGCGGGTGGTGGCGGGGTGGCGGCGCGCACAGAAGTTGGCGCGGCCGGCGAACATGTGCAGCAGCGCCGCCGGCTTGAGGTGGACGGCATCGTCGGGGCCAGCCGACTCGCTCCGCCATAGCGGCGGGCTGTTCCGCTGCCGCTGCCGGTCAAGGAACTGCTGCCGCCACCCCGCCTCGAGCCGCCGCACGCGCAGCCGCAGCGTGCGTACGAGCGGGTGGGCGCGCGGTGGCTCGAGTGCGCTGGCGGCGGTGACGTTGGGCCCGAGCACGCGCGCCGGCGTCTCGTCCACCACGCCCTTGCACAGCAGGAAGACCAGCAGCGTCGCCACGCCCGTGCCGCATAGCGCGATCTGCCAGCCGCGCTCGCTGCGCCTCATGAGCACGCCCACGCCGAGCGAGGCGACGATGGCGCCGGTGCGCGAAGCGGTGGAGTAGAGCGCAAACGCCTTGACGCTGTCGCGCCGGCCCGACCAGTACGCCAGCATCTGCACGACGCTCGGCCACGAAGTCGCTGACCAGAGCTTGTAGACTCCCCAGCAAACCTCAGCGGCGATGCCGGGAGCGCCGAAGGCAATGGTGAAGCAGAGCAGGCTGCCGATGAGCATGTTGGTGATGAAGGCGGCCTTAGGACCGACCAGGTCGAGGATCTGCGCGGTCGAGAGCTTGCCCACGACGAAGCATGCGGTGCCGACGGTGAGCATTCGAGAGATCTGCCGCTGTGTGAGCACACCCGAGTCCTTCAGGTACGGCAGGCAGGAGTAGACGGCGGTCTGCACGAGGCCGACGCTGAGCACGTACGACACGTGCGTCAGCAGCACGTGGCGGAGCAGCGCCGTACGTGGGACAGCCGCCTTGTACTCTGCCGAGCCAAATACCATCCGCTTTGCTGGCTTGGGCTGCGCGACCAGCGGCGGTGCTCTGGGAGCAGCGGCGGCCACAAGTGCGGTGGTGAGTATCATGCAGGCAGCAGCGGTGCGCACGGCCTTCGCAACCATGGCGAAGATCACGAGCCCGGCCTGTTTTGTTTTGGGGGAGGCAGCCGGGACGAGCCGCGAACCCTGAAGGAGGGCGTTTTTTTTCGCGCACAAGCGACCGCCCGTCTCTTATCTTCCTGGCCACGACGTCAGGCGCGCTGAGCTGGCAAAACTGTGAGCCGCGCTCAGTTGGGATGGCGGAGGGCCGCGACGAAGGCACTCGGAGCGCGGCTCGCCGCGTCCACCTGGTGCACATTGTGGCCGACGATCTCGGGTACAATGACCTCGGGTACGTCAACCCTGACCTAGTCACGCCACGCCTCGATACTCTGGCGAGGAGCGGCGTCCGTCTCGACACCTTCTACACGTTCAAGACCTGCGCGCCAACGCGCGCCTCGATGCTCACAGGCCGGTACCCCTTCCGGGTTGGTGTGTATAGCAATCAGGACGTCGACAGCTACGGCGTCCCTTCCAATTTCACGATGGCGCCCGCGCTGCTGCGACAAATTGGCCACTACGCGACGCATGCGATCGGGAAGTGGCACCTCGGCTTTCGCTCGCCGGAGCTGACGCCCACGTGGCGGGGGTTCGACTCCTTCTTCGGCTACTGGCACTGCTGCTCAGCTGGCTACGAGCATCGGCGCTTCGCGCACGGCACACACTGGTTCCTCGACCTCACCAACGCGACGGGCAAACGGCTCCGGCCAGCGCTTGGCCATGATGGCAGGTACTCAGCCTTCCTCTACGCCGACGAGGCGTCCCGAATCATCCGACGCCACAATGTTCGTCGTCCGCTCTACCTTTACCTCTCGTTCCAGTCGGTCCATGGCCCCGACGCGGTGCCCGCGCGCTTCGAGCAGCTCTACGCTGCGCGTCACCCAGAGTGGAGCGCAGCACGCCACGTGTCTGCAGGGATGGTCACTGCGCTGGACGAGGCGGTAGGGCAAGTGGTCGACACGCTGATGGACACCGGACTTTGGGACAACACGTTGTGCATCTTCAACTCAGACAATGGGGCGCATTGGGGCGGGCACCTCGAGTCGCACAGCAACGCTCCTTTGCGCGGAGCAAAATTCGGGCTGTGGGAGGGTGGCGTGCGCGTCCGAGCCTTCCTGACCGGCGGGTTGGTATATGCACAGCGGGGCACGACTTGGACTGGACTGGCTCATGCGAGCGACCTGCTTCCGACAATGTTGGCCGCCGCAGGGCTGCAAATTCCCGTGGACACCGGGCCGACCCCCATGGATGGCTTCTCGCTTTGGGAGGCTGTCCGATCCAACAGCACTTCTCCAAGGAGTTCGGTCGTCCATCAGGTCCTTAATCAGTTCAATTTGCGCGACTGCTTGGGCGCTGACCACGACAAGGAGAATTGCGGGGCGGCAATCCGCATAGGCAAGTACAAGCTCCTCGCCGGATATCCTGGATGGTCCCAATGGGCTGGCGATGCGCCGGCTAATCCGGCGTGGCGTGGCGACCCCGACTGGCAGCGGTATGGCGATGACGTTCACAAGCAGCCGCGCGGAGACGGATGTCGTATCTTGAGCGGCGATGATTGCCCGTGCTGGCGCTCGGCCTGCCTCTTTGACCTGGAGGCCGACCCGGGCGAGCGCACCGACCTGAGTCGCACACTGCCAGCCGTCACTCGGCGGCTTCTGCACGCACTGAGGGACGAGAGCAGCGGAGGCACTCAAGGTAGCCACCTGCCCCAGGGGCGGGCAGCAGCCGACACGCTCGCCCTCGAACGCATGCTGCACGTCAAGCACGCGTTCTTGCCCTTTGCCAACTTTTCGGGATGGCACAATGATGCGAGTGCGCCGTCGTGCTACAATCCCCTCACGCCACGGCTGGAGCGAAAGCTGCAACGCGCAACCGGGTTGGATTCTGCCAAGTGGAATTGGGCGGTTAGTGGTCCTTAATAGTCGTATGCTTTAGTAAATATTTTTGCGCCTTGATATGGAGCTTATGGAAAGAACCTAGAACGGCACCGAACGGCACACGGCGGCAGCTGTGTCCAGTGACAGAGACCGAGTTGATGTGCACACGTGCTGTACAAATATTTTAAATTAAAAAAACGTTAAATACATTATTGCTCGGTCTCATACATATATAGTGCAGATATAGTGTGTGCTATGCGGCCAGTACAGCTGCTGCCATGCCATAGCGTCGCAGCACGCCTGCCCTGGTGGACTCGCTGGCTGCCGACTCGGCCGCGGCCAGGCGGTCGAGCCACATGAGGAGTGCATGAAAGCTTGTCACCTCCCTGTGGGTGGCAGTGAAGTTCTCAAGTGCCGGGAGGGCCGGAGCAAGAGGGAAACCGTGGTCGTTGAAGGCCCATAGGGAATAGCCGGAATAGCCGTTGGCACTCGAGCACCCCATCAGCTGATCCTCAGAGAAGTGCTCCGAGGAGGGGGGCAGCTCACCCACGACCGTCGGCTTGTCGAGGCCCCACCAATCGGCGGTATGAGTGCACATCTCCCAACTGTACACCTTGTTTTGCGCGGTCGGTTCGTACATCCAGTCATCTGCCCGCCGCCAGGAGTCACCAGTCATTGCACGGGGTCAGAGCGCGCGGGAGGTGCGTGGGAGTGTGGGGGGTGCGGCGACGGCAGCGGCGCACAGTAGTGCACATTGTAAAAGTCGAGGATGCCGACTCCGGAGGGGTATGCGGTGCGCAACGACGCGTCGTCCCAATAGGAGGCCTCTCCGTGCGCTTTGCTGGAATACTTGAGCGAAGCGGATCCAGTTGTCACTCGCAGGCCTGATAGCGAGTGCACAGCCTCGGCAATCTTGGCGTGGAATCGCTGCATTTCCGAGTTCTCGACGCATTCACCAGTCTCGCAGAAGTCCTTCATGCACCACTCCGGCTCATTCATGACTTCGATGACGACATGTTTGTGACCCCGTAATAGTGTTAGCATTGGTGTGAGCGCGTTCTTAATATAGCTATCAGTCCTGGTGACGTTACTGATGAGGTTGGCGTGATGTGGTCCTTTGTTGCACATCTCAAAGGACCACAGGCAGAGTTGCAGCACGAGCTCATGAGCTTTTGCCAGCTCGACGAGCTGATTGAGTTCAGACCCGAAGGTTGGGTCGCCCATGCCCGTGACCTCCCCATTGGAGACGGCGGGAGTCGATCTGCCGTCGGCGTGCAGAAAGAACCGTACGGAGTTGGCACCATGAGATCTGATCGACGCAAAGCTCTGGGAGAAGTAGTTGGAATCCCACGCACCCCCACCTATGTCGTAGCCCATCTTATGCCACGGGAGGTTGACGCCCGCCCACAAAGCCTCGCCGCTGGCGCTTAGGCTGGTGAATGCAAACGCGGGGCTTGAGAGCAGAAGCAGCAGGCCAGGAGGACGCGACATTCACGCCCAAATAGGGTGGGGGTTGGGGGGGAAGGAAGGAAGGAACCGCATCGCAAAGATCTCTTATCTCATCTTATCGGGGGGCAGAAGCGGAAAGCTTCGCGAGGGCCAGTAAACTGGCTGTCTCTTTTGTTTTTTTTA
>MDSY01107940.1_pt1 | contig 12462 bp, 13 predicted proteins | sample 811131 | NCBI WGS metagenome assembly MDSY01 (sample SAMN05326643, study PRJNA326480) | marine metagenome | isolation source: seawater | place: Atlantic Ocean: South West | collected 2010
TAAAGACCGACACCAGATATATTTAGAGCCCGAGGGGCTAAATGACCACACAATATACCCAAATGGAATATCCACTTCTCTACCAAAGGATGTACAACAAGAAATATGTAATAATATCAGTGGTTTAGAGAACGTCAAGATAATTAGACCAGGATATGCAATAGAATATGACTATATTGATCCTAGAGAACTTTTTTTAACTCTTGAGACTAAGAAAATTCAAAATTTATACCTTGCTGGACAAATAAATGGAACAACAGGCTATGAAGAGGCTGCAGCACAAGGTTTAATAGCTGGAATTAATGCTGCTTTATCTTTCAAGAAAGAAGAGCCATTTATTTTAGATAGGTCAGATGCATACATTGGAGTTATGATAGATGATTTAGTAACCAAAGGTGTTGCTGAGCCCTATAGAATGTTTACTTCAAGAGCTGAATATAGACTAAGTTTAAGAGCTGATAATGCCGATCAAAGACTAACCAATAAAGGCATAGAAATTTGTTTAATATCAAATGAAAGGGCAGATCTATTCAAAGATAAAGAATCTAAAATAAAAATAATATCAAAAAAAATGTTAGAATCTTCTATATCTCCAACTAAAATCAATAATTTTAATATAAAAATTGCAAAAGATGGTATTTTAAGAAAATCTAATGAAATACTAACCCAAAAAGGTGTCGATATGAAAAAAATTAGAGAAATTTGGCCTGAGATCCCTTTTTTTGATAAAAAAATTGACGAACAAATAGAGATCAATGCTCATTATAGAGGATATCTTAAGAAGCAAAAAGCAGATATTCTGGCATTTAAGAGGGATGAAAATCTGATCATCCCCGAGAAAGTTAATTATGATGATCTTTCTGGACTTTCAAATGAAGTAAAAGCTAAGTTCAAACAAATAAAGCCAAAAACTATGGGACAGGCACTGAGAATTGATGGAATAACACCAGCTGCTGTATATATTTTGTTGTCACATGTAAAAAGAAAGTCTATTAAGCTTATAGCTTAATGGAAGAAATTTTAAAAAAATATCCACTATTAAAAGACAGAAATGTTTCACGTGAAACATTTATAGAGTTTGAGAGCTTTATTAATATGCTCCAAAAAAAAAATAAAGAAATTAACATTATAAGTAAAGAAACAGCCAAAAATGAGGTAATTAGAGAACGCCATATAGTAGATTCAGCACAAATTATTGAATTCATTGATTTAAATAATAGAATTGTAACAGATATAGGGTCAGGAGGTGGTATGCCAGGATTAATTATATCAATAATGATCAAAAATTTAAAAAATTCTACAAAAGTTCATTTGTATGAAAAAAGTCATCATAAAAGCGTTTTTTTAAGAAAAGTATCAAGAGACTTAAAACTAAACACAGAAATCATTCAAGAAAATATTTTTGAGGCGCAAAATTTAGAGTCAGGTACAATAATGGCAAGAGCTTTTAAACCTTTGCCAGTAGTTTTAGATTTAGTTAATAAAAATTTTACTAGTTATAAAAATTTAATTTTCTTTATGGGAAAAAATGGTGAAAAGATTTTAGAAGAAACTTTTAAAAATTGGGATTTTGATTTTGAAAAAAAAAAAAGCATTACAAGTAAAGATTCATTCTTATTAAATATAAAAAATATAAAAAAAAAATTTAAAAACTAAGTGCAAATTATTTCTGTAATAAATCAAAAGGGTGGGGTTGGGAAAACAACAACAGTAATCAATCTTGCTGCTGGTTTAGCTCAACAACAAAAAAAAGTTTTAGTAATTGATTTAGATCCACAAGGAAATGCCACGACTGGACTTGGGCTATCTAATTTGGAAAATTCTAATGACACAATTTATGGTGTGTTGAATGGATCGAAGTCGATTACAGAGGTAATAAAGAAAACAGAGTTTGAAAATTTAGATATCGTTACTTCAAATGTTGATTTATCTGGATTAGAAGTTGAAACAGCCAGTGACAATGAACGAGCATTTATATTAAAGGTTAAATTAGGCTCATATTTAAATGATTCTAGCGGATACTATGATTATGTACTCATAGACTGCCCACCTTCGCTAAGTTTACTTACAGTTATGGCCTTAGTGTCTTCTCACTCACTTGTGGTTCCACTACAGACTGAATTTTTTGCCCTAGAGGGATTAACACAATTAATGAAGACTATAGATCGGATAAAAGTAAACTTAAATCCAGAATTAAAGATCAGAGGAATTCTTTTGACCATGTATGACAAGAGAAATAAGCTCTCTTCGCAAGTAGAAAAAGAAGCAAGAGATTATTTTAAAAAAAAAGTTTATCAGACCATCATACCAAGAAACGTAAGACTGTCAGAAGCGCCATCTCATGGTATGCCAGTTTTAGTTTATGACAAGACATGCCCTGGAAGTAAATCATATTTTAGTTTTACAAATGAATTTATTAATCAAGAACACAAAATAGGGAGTGCTGCATAATGGATACAAATAAAATAAAAAAAGGTTTGGGTAGAGGATTGTCATCTTTAATAGGTGAAACAAAAACTGAAATAAACATTAATAAAGTTTCTATAGGTGACTTAGTAAGTAATAGATTTCAGCCAAGAAAAATATTTGACAAAGATAGTTTGCAAGATTTAACAAACTCAATAAAGGAGAGAGGTATTATTCAACCAATTATTGTTAGAAAATCGAATGATGATAATTCCAAGTATGAAATAATTGCAGGAGAGAGAAGGTGGATAGCTGCACAAAATGCAGGCCTTCATGAGGTACCGATAGTAATAACAGAAGCAAGTGATTTAAAATCGCTAGAATTTTCAATTATTGAAAATGTTCAAAGAAACGACCTAAATCCAATAGAAGAAGCAGAAAGTTATCAAAGACTAATTAAAGATTTTTCATATGATCAGGAAAAAGTGTCAAAATTTATTGGAAAGAGCAGAAGTCATATCACAAATTATTTGAGGTTATTAACCTTACCGCATGAAGTCTTGAAATTTATAATAGATAAAGAAATTACTACTGGCCATGCAAAAATATTAGTAGGATTAGAAAATGCAATTTTTGTTGCAAAAAAGATTATTGAAAAAAAATTATCAGTCAGACAGGCTGAAAATCTTGCTAAAATCTTCAAGATAAAAAAACATTCTGTTAAGTCTTTAAAGGATCCAAATATTAAAGCTTTAGAATCATCGATTATTGAAATTGTTGGATTAAATGTTTTGATTAAAAATAAAAAAAATAATAAAGGATCTATAACTTTAGAATATAATGGTATTGATCAATTAAATAAAATTATTGAAGTTATTAAAGCTAATTACTAATTGAAGATGATTGTTTAATAATAAAGTCCGAAAGAATATTCATTGAACTATTGGAATATTTCTTAATTAAAAGTTCAATTTCATTGATCTCATAAACTAATCGCTGAGCATTAATACAGGACCAGCTTTTAACTTGTTGTTTTACAATCTCTTTATCTTTCCAAAAAATAGGTGGTTTGAAATTTGTAATTGCAGATTCTAAACTTTTTGTTTTAGCTGTCTCATTACATAAACTAATTAATCTTTTTGATTTTATTAGAAAAGTTCTAATAATTAGTATGCAATCTTCTAATGAATAATTATTTTCGTTAATTATGTATACTGTTTTCTTTTTATTTTTAGATAAACATGAGTCTATTAATTCAGTAGCATTATAATTTTCTGCTAAATTGGTGAGTTTTAAAATGTCCTGCAAGTCTATTTTTTTTTTATTTACAATAAAACTTTCTATTTTTTGAAGTTCATTGTTTAAGTTCTGTCTGTCTCCTCTAGATCTATTTGTAATTAGATTTATTAATTGTTGAGAAATAGGTATTTTTTTTTCTCTAAAAAATATATTAACTATTGCAGATAAAGTTTGATTATTATCTTCATAAAATGGAACACAAATAGTTTTTATATTTTTTTCAAATAAAATTCTGAGTTTAGATTTTTTTTCAAGTGTATTTGAGTTTAAAACTAAAATTAAATCAGTTATGTCCTTTGTAATAATCTCTTCAATTATATCTTTTATTTTATCTGTAGCTCTATTTATAATAATTAGTTTTTCATCTTCAAAAAATGATTTTGATAAAATATTACTAAAAAAAGTTTCTTGATTATTAAGAATTTCACTTTCATCAAAACAATGCGTGCAGTTTATATATTTTTTCTTAAATTTTTCCTCTATTATTTGATTTTTATGACCTTGGTTTTCACCATAAAATAAATAAAATTTATTTTTATTATCAATTTTGTTAAGTTCAAAGCTTTTAACGATCATTTATAGTGATTGCAGTTTAATAATAATTTCTTGAGAAATTTTATTAATTATATTTTTTTCAATTTCTTTTTTATACTGGTTCAAATCAAATTTATTTACCTGATTATTATAACTAAAATTATTATTAAATTTCAGAGTATTAAACGGGAGATCTTTATTTTCATAGAAAACATCTACTTTTGTATCAATTAACATCTCATAAGTTACAACCTCTCCTTTAGAATTTCTTGAAGTTATATTTTCCTTTTTTTCTGAAGAAATTTTTAATACATAGCTTTTTTTATCATTTACCTTTATTTTATTACTATTTAAGTTTCTGGATATCTCTCTTGTTATTGAGTCATTATTTACGTTTTCAATATTTTCTATATAAAAAGATAAATTCTTTGTAGAAAATAAAGGTTCATACCCTCCACACCCAAATAGAGTTAAAAAACAAAGATAAAAAATTATTTTTTTCATTTTAATATTAGATTTATTAACCTATCTTTAACATAGATTGTTTTTATAATCGTCTTATCTTCGAAATATTTTTTATATTGGTTGTCTGATTTAATAAGCATTACTAATTCTTTTTCATCAATATTCTTGTTGCAAGAAATAAGCCCTCTTTTTTTACCATCTAATTGTATAACTATATCAAGAGTTTTCTTTTCTAAAAATTTTTTAATAACTACTGGCCATTTATTACTGTTTTCTTTTTGAATTTCGTTTAAACATTCTGAAGTAAAATGAGGAATAACTGGACTCATTACAGTTAATAACTTCAGATAATTTTCTAATAATAATAAGTTATTTATTTCTCTCAATTGTACTTTTGCTAAAAAATTATATATCTCATGAAAATTTGCAATTATTACATTGTAGTGAAAATTATCTAAATTTTTTGTTATTTTTTCTATTATTTCGTTTGTAAATTGTTGAAGTTTTTCTTCAGCAAAACTTTCTTTTTTAATCCTATCTTCTTTTGGAAGTGAAATGATATTTTTTATAGTTTGATGTAGTAGCCAGAATTTGTGGACAAATTTGTATGCAGCAATCATACCTTGATCAGACCACTGAACATCTTTTTCTGGAGGGCTATCTGAGAGAATAAATAATCTTACTGCGTCTGCTCCGTAATTTGATATCATTTCCTCTGGGTCAACAGTATTTTTCTTGGATTTTGACATAGATTCTGAGGCGCCAACTTTTACTTTTTTCTCAGGGTTATTTTTTACAAAAAAATCATTTCCGTTAATAGTTTCAACTTCTCTTGGATTTAACCAGTTATTATCTGAATCTTTAAAGGTCTCATGACAAACCATTCCTTGAGTAAACAACCCTAAAAAAGGTTCAGTAATATTAAATTTTTCATTTTTATAGCTTAATGCCAGAGTAAAAAATCTAGAATAAAGTAAATGAAGTATAGCGTGTTCAACTCCACCTATATATTGATCAACGGGCATCCAATAGTTTATTTCATCAATATTATATCCATAGCTTTTATTGTTTGGAGAACAAAATCTTAAAAAATACCAAGATGAGTCTACAAAAGTATCCAGGGTGTCGGTTTCAATTGTGCAATCTTCACCATTAATTTTGATTTTTTTCCAATCATTCTGGTGATCTAGAGGATTACCTTTTGTGTTTAAGTTTATTTCTTCTGGGAGCTTTATTGGTAAATTTTCTAGGGGAATTTTTACAGCTTGATTATCTTTATTATAAGCAATAGGAATTGGACAACCCCAGTATCTTTGTCTAGAAATACCCCAATCTTTTAGTCTAAAATTAATTTTTTTCTTTCCAATTTCTTTTTCTTCTAAGATCCTTATAACCTCAGTAATAGCTTCGTCTGGTGCTCTTAAGTCATTTAAAAATTCAGAATTAAAAAGTATGCCTGAGCCTGTGTAAGCTTCTTTGTTAATATGAAATTTATTATTTTCATTTTCAGGCTTGATAACAGGTAAAATTTCTAAATTATATTTAATGGCAAAATCCAAGTCTCTTTGATCATGTGCTGGGCAGCCAAAGACTGCACCAAATCCATAATCCATTAGTACAAAATTCGCAAAATAAACAGGTACCTTTTTTTTATTAAGTGGGTTTATTGCTATTAGGTTGGTCTTAAAACCTATTTTTTCAGCCTGAGCGATAGATTCTTCTGTGGTACCAGTTTTAGAACATTTTTTTTTGAATTTTAAAAATTCTTGATTCTTTTCATAAAATTTTGCAATTGGATGATCTGCTGAAACAGCCAAAAAAGAAAAACCAAATAATGTGTCAGGTCTAGTTGTAAAACATTTAATTTTTTTAACAGGTAAATCCCCTTCAATTTGAAAATCTATTTCACATCCATAAGATTTACCTATCCAATTCTTTTGCATAGTTTTGACCTTGTTGGGCCACTGACTTAGGTTATTTAATCCATTAAGAAGTTCTTCAGAAAACTTTGTTATATTAAAAAACCATTGGTTAAGTTTTTTTCTTTCAACTACAGCACCTGAACGCCAACCCCTACCATCAATCACTTGTTCATTTGCAAGTACAGTTTCATCAACAGGATCCCAATTTACATAGTTTTCTTTCCTATAAACCAGACCCTTGTCGTAAAGTTCTAAAAAAAACATTTGTTGGTGTTTGTAGTAATCTGAAGAACAAGTTGAAATTTCTCTTTCCCAGTCAATAGAAAGTCCAAGTCTTTTTAATTGGAACTTCATTGTTTCAATATTTTTTTCAGTCCATTTTTTAGGGTCCAGGTTATTTAGTTTAGCGGCATTTTCAGCAGGCATACCAAATGAATCCCATCCCATAGGATGTAAGACGTTATAACCTAGAAGTTTTTTATATCTCGAAAGAACATCACCAATCGTATAGTTTCTAACATGGCCCATGTGAATATTCCCAGACGGATAAGGAAACATCTCTAAACAATAAAATTTTTTTTTGGTTATATCTAATTTAGCTTGAAATATTTTCTTATCATTCCAATGTTTTTGCCATTTTTTTTCAATATCTTTAAAATTATATCTTTCCACTTTTTTTTTAATAATTTTTTTAAAAAATATTAGTTTTTGCTGTCTTTATCTCGATAAACTTTCTTAGGTCTATTTTTAAATTGTCTGGTATCATTTTGTTTTTTATAAATAGCTGCTTTTTTTAAAATTTTATCTTTAATTTCAAAAATTAAATCATTTTTTATCTCTCTTGTTGTACAGGCATTTTTGATACAATTACGCTTATATAAATTAACAATCAAACCATCAGCTCTAATTTCATTACTCAAAAATCTAATAGTAATTTTTATTGCTTCATCAGGGTTATCCTCAGAATACCAATCAGTAATTAAAACACCACCAGAGTAATCAGAATTAGCTAGAGACATGAAGCTCAAGGTTTCTAGAGATGCTTTCCACATAGGGTTTGAGGATGCAAATTCAAACATACCGCCACTATTTTTTGATCTAAAGATTTGAATACCTTTACCATCTTTAACATTTTGCTCTGATCGTTTTCTAGCATTTGGCTCAATAGGCTTGCCCCAATCAGGTTTAGGTATTTTTCCACACCCACTCAAAATCGTGGCAATACTAAAAAAAATTAAAAAAGGCTTAATAATTTTTAAAAAATTCATGATTTTTTATTGTGTAGCTTAAAAATCAGCATTTAAAAGGATAATCGTGAATAGTGATAAATATACAACAAATTGATAAAAAATATAATATTTTGAGGAAAAAAGGGCAAAATCTTAATTTCACTGATAAATATGGTGCATTCATATGAAAAACAAAAAAAAAAGGAATAAAATGAATAATATCAAAAAAATAGGTATCTCAGCTTTAGCTGGATCTCTAGCAATGGTTTCGGCCAATGCAATTGAATACACTATGTCAGGTGGAATGGTGGCAACTTACTCAACTGCAGATTCACCAGGAGAAGCAGAAGCTTCAAGTGGTAAAGGTTTAGGAACTGCAACTGACTTGTCATTTAATGCGTCTGGTGAATTAGACAACGGTTTTACTGTTGGATATTTCATGAGTGTTGACACTAATGCAGCATTAGCAAACACTTCATCTCAAATGACTATTGGGATGGGTTCATTGGGAACACTTCAATTGAATAACATTGGTGGTTCAAAAGCAAATGCGATTGACGATGTTACTCCTAATGCTTACAATGAAACTTGGGATGGCTTAACTGGTGCGAAAAGTAATCCATCATTCTTTGGTTCATTAACATCAAGTGGTTCAATTGACTACAGAATACCAACTCAAGATATCTCAGGATATTCAATGGATGCTTCTGTAACTTATGATCCAAACTCTAGTGATGGTCCTGCTTCAAAAGGCGGTGTATCAGCTACTACAGTACCAGGATATGCATTAACTGTTCAATTTGCACATGCAGATACAGGTATATCACTTGGTGCCGGTTTGGAGACAGTTGATGATTCTCAAGGTAAAGTACTAGGTTCTGATACAGAGAATACTACTGCTTATATCAAATATGCAAATGGACCTCTATCATTAGGCGCTCAAGTAGCATACCAAAACTCTGCTAGTGGTACTGGTACTGAAGGTGCTGACGTTGAAGCTCAAATGTGGAGTGTTGCTTATACTATGGGAGATTTAACTCTTTCATACGCTGAGTCAGAAATGGAAACAAAAGGTGTTTCTAATACAGTTGCTAAGCCGACAATTGATTTAGAATCAATTCAAGCAGCTTACTCAATGGGAGCCATGACGATTTCAGCAGCAATGTCTGAAACAGATAACGTGGGTGGAGCCGCTGGTACATACGAAGAAAACACATTAGCTGTTTCTTTCGCATTCTAATCAGAACGAAAAAGTTTATAAACCGGCCTAATTTTTTAGGCCGGTTTTTTTTATCCAGCTAATAGAAGCAAATCCTGAACTATTAGTATTTCTTAGATTAAAAAAGTTTGAAGAATTAATTCCTCCAAGAGCAATAATTTTTATACTTGAAAAATTAGCAATCAAGTTGAACTTTACAATACCTAAAAATTTTTTATTTTTTTTTGTTTTAAAGACAGGAGCAATGAATATTTCAGTACAGCCTTGTCTTTGTTTTGTTATGAATTCAATCTTATTATGTGCAGAACCAATAATTTTAAAACCCTTAGGAAGAGTCAAGTTTTTAAAATTATGTAAAGTATTAAAAGAAGGAATATAAATACCATTTAGTTTAAATTTTTTAGCAATTTTAAATTGATTTGAAATATAAAACTTTCTTTTTTGTTTAATGCAAATATTTTTAATTTTTTTTATCGTATTTAAATCTGTTACATCGTCATAATTTCTATATATTAATGAAATATTTTTACTTAAATTTTTTATTTCATCTATATTAAAGTTACTTATAAAGTAGTAGATGTTAGGTTTATTATGCATAATGTTGTAACTAAATTAGTATCGATTCAAAAAGAAATACAGGAAAAAAACAATAAAACAAAAATTATTGTTGTTTCTAAAACATTTCCAATGGAAGAGATAATGCCCCTAATTAATCATGGACATAAGAATTTTGGAGAAAACAAGGTTCAAGAAGCAGTGCAAAAATGGACTCCAATAAAAAAAGATTTTAAGGATATTAATTTGCATATGATTGGTAAAATACAATCAAACAAAGCAAAATTTATTATACCTTTGTTTGATTATATTCATTCATTGGACAATCTAAAGTTGGCAATAAAAATCTCAGATGAACAAAAGAAATATAAAAACAACATCAAAATTTTTATCCAAGTAAATATTGGTAATGAATTACATAAACTAGGAATTAGTCCTAGTGATATTGAGGAATTTAAACTAAAATGCATAAACGAATTGAACCTTAATATTATAGGGTTGATGTGTCTTCCTCCTAAAAATAAAAAAGCAGAAATTTATTTTAAAGAAATGAACCAACTACTGAAAAAAACAAATTTAAAAGAATTAAGTATGGGTATGTCCAATGACTACTTAGATGCAATAAAGGAGAATGCTTCATTTGTAAGAATAGGTTCTAAGATTTTTGGAAACAGAAATTAATAAATTTTAATCTTACTATTTTTGGTTATTAGTTTTAAGATTATTAATAAATCTTTCTTTTTTACAGCGACACAACCTTTTGTTTTTTTATAATCTTTAGTTAAATGTAGAAAAATTGCACTTCCTTTGGCGTATTTTATATTTTTTGTATTATAATTAATCACAATAAAATAATCATATAAATTGTCTATTCTAAATAGTTTTTCATGTCTTATGTTTTTATTAATTTTTATTTCTTTATTATAAAATTTACTTTTAATATCATCACACCAACCCATATTTTTTGTTATAATTTTCATAGAAATTTTCGTTTCAGGTTTTTTTATCCTATCGGCTCTATAGTATAGTTTACCAAAAGTAAAAATTCCTTTTGGTGTACATTTATCACCTTCTATTTTCTTTTTCCTAATTCCATTTTTACCGATTGTGCATTTTAAAACAAAATCGTCTATTTTTAAGGTATCTTTATTTTTTAACTTTATTAGCATAAGTTAAACTTTTATGGCAAAACAATTTATAAGCATAGTGGAAATCCCATCATTAAATGAAATCTTTAATGAAATTAACTATCCTTTCTCATTAAAAATTTTTAATTTTGAAAATACCAGTGAATTTTTAGATAAAATAAAAAGTAAAAATTTAGAAATTTCAGATTCGTTAATTATCTCGAAAAAAAATAATCTTCAATTATTGTCTACTATTAATGTTAAGGAGTTGATCTTACTTGATAATGAACCAATTAAAATATTAAGTTTAATAGAAAAAATTAATATAGCGTTGATAAAAAAAAAATACAATTATCAATCAGAGTTATTTATCAAGAAATATAAACTTGATTTGAATTCCAGAACTATCTCGTATCAAAAAGATAACCTAAAACTTACTGAAAGGGAAATAGATATTATTTTATTTTTAAAAGATAGGACTATACCTCAGTCAGTTAAAAATCTTCAAAATGAAGTTTGGAAATATTCTAGTACTATGGAAACTCATACAGTAGAAACTCATATTTATAGATTACGAAAAAAAATTAAAGATAAATTTAATGATGATGAGTTTATTTTTAGCCTAAAAAATGGTTACAAAATTTAATCTAATCTTGCCCCAATTTTTTGAATTACTTTAGAGGACATCTCTGTTCCATTTTTTAGACTTTCTTGAGTCGAAAACTTATTTAAATAGCCATGAAGAAACCCTGAAGCAAACAAATCTCCTGCCCCAGTTAAATCTACAACATTTAAATTTTTCATTGCATCATATTCAATTACTTCATCACCGGTTATGGCAACACTACCATTAGGTCCTCTTGTGACTACTAATAATTTTTTCAACTGTTTTCCAAATGTAACAACTTCGCTAAAATCTTTAGCATTAGTTAACGATTTAATTTCTTGTTCATTAGCAAAAGTAATATCTAATTTATTTTTTACTAATTCTAAAAAATCTTCTTTATGTCTTTCAACACAAAACCGATCTGATAGAGACATTGCGGTTTTATTTGAATATGATAAAGCTTTATCGAAGGCAGACTTTGGCTCACCTTTATCCCATAAATATCCTTCTAGAAATATCATCTCACTTTTTATTATAGCATTTTCATCAATATCTTTTTCATTAATCTTTCCTGCTATACCCAGGAAAGTTACCATAGTTCTTTCTGCATCAGGCGTAATCAGAATCAAACATGTTCCGGTTGGTAAGACTTCTTTCTTTTTTTTATAAAAATATAATACAGTTTCTTTAATTAAACCTTCTTCATATTTTTTTCCTAAATTATCATCATTAATTTTGCCAATAAATCCAACATCATTACCTAATTGAGATAATCCAACTATAGAATTTGCAACAGATCCACCAGAAATAGTCTCTTTAATCTTTAAAGTAGATAGAAGTTTTTTAAATTCATTTTCATCAACTAGCTTCATAGTACTTTTAGTTAATTCATTTTCTAATAAATATTTATCATCAACTTTACAAATAACATCTACTATAGCATTTCCTATTCCTAAAATTTTCATATTAAGCTTTTTTTATATTAACTGGATTTTTTCTATTAGGATAACAAGTCGTACAAATTTTACAAGTCAAACCATAACACTCCCTTGCTTTACAAAATTCTCTTCCATAATAAATTATCTGTAAATGCAATTTA
>MDSY01063008.1_pt1 | contig 12461 bp, 7 predicted proteins | sample 811131 | NCBI WGS metagenome assembly MDSY01 (sample SAMN05326643, study PRJNA326480) | marine metagenome | isolation source: seawater | place: Atlantic Ocean: South West | collected 2010
GTCGGTATTTTGATCGGTATCGGTATCGGTATCGGTATCGGTATCAATTATAGGGTCGGCTAATAGCTGTTTAATACTCGCTTCATATTCAGTCGTTTTATCGGCATAAAAGCCGGTATGCTGAACAACAATGTTGCCATTAGCATCAATTAAGTAGGACGACGGCATAGCATCAACCTGATACTTTTCAGCCAGTTCTCCCTCAGGGTCAAAAACGATATTTAGCTCGGTTGGCATCTCCAACAGAAATTCATCCGCGTCCACGCGCTCTTCATCCAGGTTTATCGCAAGAATTTCCAGCTCAGGGTATTTTTTCTTGATCTCATCCATCCACGGAAACGATTCTCTGCAGGGGCCGCACCATGACGCCCAAAAATCGACAAGCACTGGCTTGCCTTTGAGACTTTCTAGCTCGGCAAATGTGGGCGCAACTTTGACAGAGGTTTCAACAGCAGAGTCTGCCGCAACCATAGTAGAACTGAATCCAAGAGAGACAACAGCAGTGCTGAGCAGTAATTTAGCAATAAATTTTTTCACGATTAACCTCACGCATTAATAAATAATTTAGCCGTTGTTAGACATCAGTAGCTTGCAGCACTAAACCTAGATGCGGTGCTAGCGCCGCGGCATGAATCTCGCTTCGAATAGAAAACTCGGTTAAGTTTTGGCTGTCTTTGTCAAAAAACAACAGGCTCGGAGGACCAAACAAATTGTAATGTTCGAGCATTTCAGTGTTGTCGGTGACATCGGCTCTTATTAGGTGAAATTGCTCTAGCTTGCCACGAACATTTTTCTCGGGAAATACATCGTGGTCCATCACCTTACAAGACACACACCAGTCGGCATAAAAATCTAACAGCACCGGCAGGCCTTGTTGCTGAGCAAGCTGCAACTCTGATTGCAGTTCACTCAAAGTAGATACGGTGGAGAATTGCTGATTAATATCGTCTACAACAGAAGATGGCTGACCTTGCACAGACGCGCTGGTAGCAAACTCAGACAGTGGTTGTAATGGATTTACCGCACCACTGGCAGCCCCTAGCCACAATAGAGCGCCATAGAGAACTGAGATAAATCCGAGCGACTTTCTGAATTGAGCCCAACCCTGTTTGCGGTCGAATTCAAGCCCGCCCAAATACACACCCACACCCATAATGAGGGCGCCCCACAGTGCCAAGATAAGCGGTGCTGGTAAAATTCTCTCCAAGAACCAGATAGCCACAGCCAGCAACATAACACCAAAGAAGGCTTTAACCCCTTCCATCCACACGCCCGATTTAGGCAGTAGGTGCGTGCCGCCAGTACCGATAATGAGTAGCGGCGTGCCCATTCCAAGCGCCAGTGCAAACAGTGCTGAGCCACCCAACAGGGCGCCACCCTCTTCCGTGCTAATAAACACCAGAGCGCCAGCCAGTGGAGCAGACACACAAGGAGAAACGATCAGTGCCGACAAAACACCCATCACCAAGGTACCTATGTAGGTACCGCCTTCTTGCTTGTTGTTTAAGTTGTTCAATTTGTTATGAATTGATTGCGGCAAACGCAGCTCATACAAGCCAAACATTGAGAGCGACAACACTACAAATAGCACCGCGAATACTGATATGACCCACGGGTTTTGCAAGTAGGCCGTAATATTGGTACCCGCTACCCCCAGCACTATACCAAGTGATGCATAGGTTAAAGCCATACCCATGACATACGAAAGAGAGAGCATGAAGGCCTCTCGCTTGGACAGCGTTTTCTTTTGACCGACAATAATACTCGATAGTATTGGGATCATAGGCAACACGCAGGGAGTAAATGTCAACGCTAAACCACCGAGAAAGAATATAAAGGCGATGCTAATAATATTGCCATTCTCAAGCAGGCTAGTCAGCCTGTTTTCTTCGGTATGCAGTACGCGTTCTGGCTCAGGCTCAGGCAGACCGGAGGATGCAGTCGGCATGCTGTGTTGCGCTATTACAGCGTTTGCGAGCGTAATATCAGAAATATTAAGGTCGGGAAGATTAAAGGAATAATTTTTACGTTTTGGCGGAAAGCACACACCTTCATCTGCACAGCCTTGGTATTTTACCTGCAGGTTAAAACTATCGCCTTGCAGCGCGGCAATCGCGGCTGTGACAGGAATATGAATAGTGGCGCTGTCTCGATAAACCTCCTGCAGGCCAAAATATTTGTCTTCTTTGATTTTGCCAGCGGGAAAGATCACGCTATCGGCGGTAAGCGTTTGTACCGGCTCAGACCCTGATTTCAGCTTAAAGCGAAATTTGTCCTTATAAAGATAATAGCCAGGGGCTATATCCCAGTTTAGTGAGATGTAACCCTCCGCCGAGAGACCGTCGACAGGGAGCTGAGATTCGGCCGATAGAATGTCAAATTCAGCGGTAAAAGCTTGCTCCGAACTTAAACCACGTTGTTGTGATGTCGAAGGGACTTCGGCCGAAACAGCCGAGGCAGTAAAAAACGAGCAAAAAACCAAAGCAATACCGACGTTTAACCAACGACAATTTGCAAAAAAATTAGCAAGCAACATAAAACACAACCGTTATAGTTATTATTAATTGATCGAACACATTCACAGGAGCAGCACTGCATCGAGTACAGAGCTATATATTTTTGAGAGTTTCATACATTTCGCATGCCTCACCAGAGTAACTGTCGAGCACCTACCGACAAGTCGTTCTGCATGCTGAGATCCGAGGCCGATCTGGATGTTGATGTAAATCCAACATCAATCAAGTCGTAAAATATTATTAATCGCGGTTCTATTAAAACTGGGTGAACATAGACAAAGTTTTATAATTATTGGTCAAACGTACAGAAGCACATTTACTGTGTCAATACGTTTACTTATAGCAAAAAAGTATATTGAGTGCGCATATCGCCAAGGTTGCACAAGCCCAGTTCAGAGCAGCATGGTTCATTATTGATTTATTAAAGAATTATTGCCGACTAAAAAACCACAAGTACCAAAACAAAAACCACACATTATGCAGGCAATAACTGCTAAGTTAGTTAAATTAGAGGCTAACGTGTTAATAACGTGCACATTATTAAACGCACATTTATAACCTATAAATAGCGCCAAGCTTAAACATATAAGACTGCCGACAAAAGGATAAAAACTGAATATACATACAGCCAATAAGCCAAATACCAAGTTTTATCACTTCGTTACCCAATGAGGATGGCCGTAACACTTTTGTACACATAAAGAGCTCATTAGTAACAGACCACAAAAGGTAGCGCTTTGTGGCGCAACGCTAAGCAGTAGCGGCCATTAGCTGAAATAACACCAATATTCACCAACAGAAACCCAATTGTCACAGCGATAAATTAGCATACGAAAAATTAGTAGCGGCGCACCAGTGCAGCACCCCCATAGAGAGCGCTGTGATCACAATAGATTAGGTTCTGGTCAATCTAATGCCACCGAATGGACATATGAACTTGTGGTGGTTGAATCTTCGGGCCAAAACCGAATCACGTTTGAATAACCTGCATAGCCGAAAGAGTGAACGCCACAACAAATGCGCCACAAACAGCCGCCACGACAACCTAGCTTTGAGGCTAAGAACTGGCGCCGAGCTGTAAAAAAACAATAAGGGCGCAGGCGTAAGCAATCACACCCAACTTAAGCCGTTAAAAAGAATTAGCCCATTCAATAATGTCTGTGGACGAACCTTTAAAAATTACCTTGCCTTGGCGCTTGCTGAACTGATAGTTGTACATTGGGTCATAGTAGTCGCTTAACAACACCTCGATGCCCTCGGCAAAATCGGTGCAGTCGTCATCGCTGAACAAGTTTTTGAGCGCACCGTCAAAGCGCTGTTTTAAAATTTTATAGCGTTCGCCGCCCAAACGCTTTTGAATACGCGCCAAACTTCCCAGCCAATAGTCGCTAAATTTTTGCGCCGCCTGCTCACCGAACTCAGCTTTATAGGCCTGCCATGGAATAGCAATGTAGTCCTCGACAGTCATGGCAACACGACTCTCTAGAGGTTCCTCTAACACGGCCAGCTCATTACGAGTCATACTATTTGCCAAATTATCTGGCATAACCACGCGGCCAATTAAACGCCCTTCATCCTCAACAAACAGCGGCTTACCGGCTTGCCGATGGCGGTGTTTAAGCATGGCCACTGAAACAGCGTTCTCCCAGTCAATATTGGTGGGCTGGGTGTCGTGCATATTGCGGCCAAAAGCCGAGCCGCGATGCTGAGCTAAGCCTTCGAAGTCCAGCATGTTGTTAATATGCTGCAATACACGCGTTTTACCAGAACCGGTGGGGCCGCAGATATTAATTAAACGCAGACTTTCGATGTTTTCATCCAGCTGATCAATTAAAAAACGACGCATGGCTTTATAGCCACCGGTTACCAGTGGATAGTCGATACCGGCGTCGGCCAGCCAGCCCTGAGTCGTACGCGAACGCAGGCCACCACGAAAACAAAATAAGTAACCCCGAGGATTGCTTTCACAAAACGCCTGCCACGAAGCCATCCGCTCGGCTTTGATGTCTGGGGTAAATAACTTTAACCCCAGCGCTATGGCCTCTTGCTCCCCCGCTTGTTTATAGCGAATACCAATCTCATGCCGCTGCTCGTCATCCAGGAGCGGATGATTGACGGACATAGGAAAAGCGCCCTTACTCACCTCAATAGCGGCTCGAACATCCATCATAGGGATGTCGTTAAGAAAGAGATTAAGGAAGTCTTCAGTGTTGATGCGAGATATTGTCATAATGTTGAAACTGTAGGAAAGGCAAGCACGGAGGATACGCAGCTGTCACCGAAGGTCAAGCCTGCTTTATAATGCCTGACACTCACCCCTGTAAGAGCTTCAGCGCCGTTATGAGTAAGATCTTCATCGTCGGTCTACCAAGAACCGGCACCACCAGTATCAGCGTGGCACTGTTGGAACAGGGTTTAAAAGTAGCCCACACGGCATTTACCCAGCATGCCTTCACTTTGGCCGACGCTCTGTCTGATGCCCCCTGCTTCAGTGATTACCGCCATCTGGATCAATTATTCCCTAACTCAAGGTTTGTCTATTTAGATCGCCCAATGGATAAATGGATACCATCGATGCAGCGGCTACTGATCAAAATGCTACCTCAACTGGAGCCTAAAGACGGCTACTTAAACCCAGTACTCAAGCGTAGTTTTATTAGTACTTTTGAGTTATTTAACAACACCGACCCACTCACACATGAACATCTGCAACAGTGTTATCGCAAACATCAGCAGCAAATATTTGACTATTTTGACGATCGGGACAATTTACTGAAGATTGATATTGGCCACAGAGGCAGCTTAACGACACTGCTACAGTGGTTAAACTTGCCCAGTGCGGGCGATACTGACTTCCCCCTACTGAACAGTGGCAAAGAGGTGGATGCTTGGAGAAACTACAAGCACCCCAATAAGGTTAACCCCAATAGCGCCGGCCCTAAGCAGAGAAAGTTTTTTAATTACAGCGCATAACCGTAATTGTTAAAAAGTTTGAGTGCTATGCCGAAACACTGGTGCTTGGCACTGTGGTTTATCGGGGCCAAATAGACTTCATTTGACTAGGGCTAAGCGGTGTCGAGTTAAGCTACATACAAAAGATCACTCAACAGCACAGCAAAACTCTAATCAAAATGGCTGTTTAACAGCACCCACCACCACTATCACTAGAGCTACTAATCTCTTCGGTAAACGGTAGGTCAGTGCCGCAATCGGGGTATATGCCGTAGTGAACGGCAGTTTCATCTAAGTCAGTGCCGACAAATTCAAAAAATTCACCGAATCGAGTGTCTTTTAGCATCTGCCAAGTATTCCCACAGACGGGAAATATCTTACCTTTTTCAATGGCATGATGACCGTCAAGAAGGAAGATACTTTCACTGTGTACGATGCCGCCCTTATAGATGACCGCCTGACCATAATCTTCACAGGCCGGTTCCAACTGGGGTAACTTAAATAACCGATAAGTCGCTGAATAACAGCGAATCGTGCCGAGCTTTTGCTGCAGCACTTCGTTTTCAACGGTTATGGGGCTAGATTCCACTAGACGCGGATCGAGGAAGCCGCAGCTTTTGGCGACATTTAAAAAATCATTCCAATAGAAAGCACCGGATAGGCACTCACCCCAAAGCACAGGGTCTTGGCGTAAGTTTTGCGGTATCCGGCGGTCGGCGTAGACATCGGAGAAATAAATTTCGCCGCCAGGCTTAAGCAGATCATAGGCAGCGCGCAGCACCGCTGTTTTATCGGTACACAGATTGATCACGCAGTTAGAGACAATCACATCAACGGAATTAGGCTCTATGCCCAGTTCAGCTAAATTCTCTAATGTGCCTTCGATAAATTCGACATTGCTGTTGGCAAAACCAAATTGCTGCCGATGATAGTCAGTGTGTTCACGGGCCACTTCTAATTGCTCGGGCGTCATATCTACCCCTATGACTTTGCCCTGTTCACCCACCATTTGAGACAGCACGTAAACGTCGCGACCCGCACCGCAGCCAAGGTCGAGTATAGTGCGTCCTTCAAGCGCCTCCGGTAAAATTAGACCACAGCCATAGTACTTAGCCATCACTTCATCGTGAATACGTGCCAGCATGGTTTTTAAAAAATTTGGCGGCGCGGCGCTTGTAGAACAGGCATTAGTCTGTAAATCTGAGGATTGCTGTAGCGTTTGGCTGTAATAGTCTTGCACTTGCTGCTGGGTTTTATCGTTCATTCTCAACTCTTAGTGAATATTGTTTAACGTATTATTGTTTAATTTTAGTCATTACCGCATCGACTTCTTTGTCTGACGCCTCGGGGCTTTTTTTGTCGATACACATATCACAGGTTAATTTTAACTGCTTAACAAAACGGCGGCAGTTCACGCACATAAACAGATGTAATTTCCACGCCAGACGCTGCGACCACGTTTGCTGTTCTTCAAGGTAATCTGTGGCGCGTTCGGCAATTTGTTTGCACTTTAACATTCACCTGTCTCCCTGTAGCGATCGACAACCTGCATCAATTTTAAGCGTGCGCGATGCAACAACACTCGAATATTGGAGTTGGAGGTGTCGAGAATGTTACAGATCTCACCGAGCGGCTGTTGCTCAATATCACGCAGGGTAAATGCGGCTTTTTGTTGCGGCGGTAACAAGAGTAAAGTTTTTTCAATGCAAGCCTGCAGTTGCTCTTCCTGTAATAGCTGCTCGGGAGTGTCCATGTCCCAGTTAACGGGAGGATTAGACCAGTGACCGTCACTAGCAAAGCGCTCCCCACTAAGATAACTCTCTTGCTCATCGTCGTCACGAAAACGAACTTGACGCGACTCTTTACGCAGGCGCGTTTTGGCACCGTTACTAACAATGGTATAAAGCCAAGTTTTGAGACTAGAACGACCCTCAAATTTGTATATCGCTTTGTAAGCCGACACCCACGCTTCCTGAACCACCTCTTCGGCTAAGCTGGGGCCAATAATAGCGCGGGCCACAATTTGCAGTTGCGAGTGGTATTTGCGCACTAACTCTGAAAATGCCTGTTGATCGCCTGTCTGGAGTTGAGCCAAAAAAACGGCCTCTGCCGCTCGATTTTTTGCTGCTCGCTCGCTTGCTGACACTGTCGTTGCAGTATCAGTTGAAGGCACTGGTGCCAAAACACTTGTCATAGTTTATACCCAGTTATTGCGAAGTTAGGTCTATCATAGCCTGACAAAAGTGACACAACAATCATTAGAGCAACACTCCAGTAGCAGAGAATTTGGCTAATTGTGGAGCTGCTTGTGCGTCTAGTTTTATTAAAATACAAATGAACGATTAACCATTTAACGTCACCGTTTTTAACTTGAAGTTAGCCGTGATCTAGGGGTTAACTAACACTCGTTTTTTCCACAAAAAGAACATTGCAGGAAGCACTAACAGACTCAACAGCATGGCGCTAAGCATACCACCAACCATAGGTGCAGCAATACGTCGCATAACTTCAGAGCCTGCGCCATCGCCCAGCATCACTGCGATTAAGCCAACAATTACCGTCGCGGCAGTCATTAATATGGGTCTAACTCTGAGTGTGGCGCCCTCAATAATAGCCTGTTTCAACTCAGCTTCGGTAATGTCTTGCTGTCGCTGCGAAATCAAATCATCCAGCGCTTGATTCAAATAAGTCAGCATAAGTACACCGATTTCTACCGCCACGCCGGCCAGAGCGATAAAACCAACCCACACTGCTACGGACAGAGCGTAATCGGCGAAATACAAATACCAAATACCCCCCACCAACGCCAAAGGGACAGAGCCAAGAATTAATGCCACTTCGCCGAGATGGCGAAAATTCAAAAACAACAAAAGCGTAATTAACCCCAGCGTTAAAGGCACTACCTGCATTAGCTTGGCTTTAGCGCGCTGCATATACTCATACTGACCGGACCAATTAATAGAATACCCCGCCGGCAATGCCAGTTCATTCGCCACCAGCTGTTTGGCGTCAGCCACATAAGAACCGAGGTCACGGCCCTCGATATCGACTAATACCCAGCCATTTAACCGAGCATTTTCACTTTTAATATAGGGCGGACCATCCTCTAAATGAATATCAGCAATATCTGCCAGAGTAATAGTGGCACCGGCTGGGGTGACAATCGGCAAGTTTTTCAGCTGCTCGGCACTGTCGCGATAGCGTTGAGGATAACGCAGATTGACTGGGAAACGCTCTAAACCCTCGACCGTTTGAGTGACATTAACGCCACCAATGGCGGTGCTGATCAAATGTTGAATCTCTACAATATTGAGCCCGTAGCGAGCGGCTCTGGGGCGATCGATATCCACCTGAATATAGCGGCCGCCCGCCACGCGTTCGGCATAGACTGAGGCCGTGCCTTCAACATTGGGGATCAGCTGTTCTAGCTTACGCCCCAAACTCTCAATAACCTTTAAATCAGGGCCGGCTATTTTAATGCCGACGGGGGTTTTAATACCGGTAGCCAGCATATCAATCCGCGTTTTAATCGGCATAACCCAAGCGTTAGAAACACCGGGGAATTTAACTCGATCATTGAGCTCACGCTTTAACTTGACCGGCGTCATACCCTCGCGCCACTCGCTACGGGGTTTAAATTGCACCACGGTTTCTATCATGGTCAAAGGCGCTGAGTCAGTCGCTGTTTCGGCGCGTCCGACTTTACCGAAGACCCGCTCAACTTCTGGCACCGTTTTAATCAATTTATCGGTCTGTTGCAGTAATTGCCGCGCCTTACCAATAGATATAGCGGCGTAGGTAGTGGGCATATACATCCAGTCACCCTCATCTAGCGGCGGCATAAACTCACTGCCAAGTTTACTGGCAGGCCAAGCACCTGCCAGTAATACCAACACCGATACGACTAACAATTTACGCGGATTGTTGACCGCCAGAACAATGATTGGCTTGCAGCAAGCCACCAACAAACGATTGACCGGGTTGCGCGCCTCGCCCTTAATTTTACCGCGAATACAGTATCCCATTAGCACCGGCACTAAAGTAATAGCCAAGCCTGCAGCCGCCGCCATGGCATAAGTTTTGGTGAACGCCAGTGGGGCAAATAACTTACCCTCTTGGGCCTCAAGGGTGAATATGGGTAAAAAACTAATGGTAACGATAAGCAATGAGAAAAATAGCGGCGCGCCGACTTCCTGTGCCGACTCGCGCACGATGGCCCAGCGCCCTTGTTGATTCAAACCCTGCCAATCGCGCTGCGGATTTTTTTTGTTGTGAGCCTCTATATGCTTATGCAAGTTTTCGATCATGACAATAGCGCCGTCGACCATGGCGCCTATGGCAATGGCAATACCGCCTAGTGACATAATGTTGGCGTTAATACCCTGCCAATACATCACTAATACCGCGCATAAGATTCCCACTGGCAAGCTAAGTAACACCACCAGACTGGATCGAAAATGAAATAAAAACAGCGCGCAAATGAGCGCTACAACAATAAATTCTTCTACTAATTTGTCGAATAAGTTGTCTACCGCGCGGTCGATCAAGCGAGATCGGTCGTAAGTCTGAATAAGCTCTACCCCATCGGGCAAGCTGCGCTTAAGGGTCTGTAGTTTTTTCTTTACCGCGTCAATAGTACGTCTAGCGTTTTCACCGAAGCGCATCACCACAATGCCACCCACTACCTCGCCTTCACCATCGAGCTCAGCAATACCACGGCGCATTTGTGGCCCCAGAGTAATATCAGCGACATCGCCCAGTAACAGCGGCACACCGCGAGCACTTAACCCCAGAGGAATCTGCTGAATATCTTCAATCGATTTTAAATACCCAGAGGCGCGAACCATATATTCGGCTTCAGCCATTTCAATGACTGAGGCCCCCGACTCTTTATTCGCATTACTGATAGCGGCATGAATTTTTTGCAGTGGCAAGTCATAAGCGCGCAACTCATTTGGATCAACCGTCACCTGGTACTGCTTTACCATGCCGCCGATAGTTGCCACTTCCGATACGCCCGCAACAGTTTGCAGTTCAAACTTTAAAAACCAGTCCTGCAGAGCGCGCAACTCACTTAAATCGTGCTGACCACTTCGATCCACCAATGCGTATTGGTAGACCCAGCCTACCCCGGTGGCATCGGGTCCTAGCTCGGGCTGGGCACCAGCGGGTAACTTGCCCGAGACTTGACTCAGATACTCTAATACCCGTGAGCGCGCCCAATACAGATCGGTGCCATCTTCAAATATTACATAAACATAAGAATCGCCGAAAAAAGAAAAACCGCGCACATTAATCGCTCCCGGTACCGATAACATCGACCTGGTGAGCGGATAAGTAACTTGGTCTTCAACCACCTGTGGCGCCTGCCCAGGGTAGCGAGTTTTAATAATCACTTGCACGTCAGATAAATCAGGAATGGCGTCAATGGGTGTATTTTTTAGTGCCATCACACCCGCTATCAACAGCACAATGGTGGCGACGAGTACTACTATGCGCTGATTAATAGCCGCGCTAATAATACTAGCAATTACCCCTTGCCGATTATTCATGGTTCATGCCTTTGTGTGAGGCGTGATCCATTACCTCGTTTTGTACAGGAGCACTTAAACGCATTAATTCAGCGTCTATATTGGACTCAGAATCAATTAAAAACTGCCCTGAAACCACTACCCGCTCACCGGCTTTTAGGCCTTCGATAATTTGTACCCGGCGGCCTAGTTCAGCCCCCGCTAGTACCGCGCGACTCTGAAAGTTTCCGCGGCTTGTTGACACCACTACACGATCGCCGCGGCCACCTCGGATGAGAGCTTGGCGAGGAATGTGCGGCAAGTTACTGGCCGCAGCTGCGGTAATAATCAGGGCGGCAAACATGTTAGGTTTTAAGCGCGCATCACGATTGTCGATGACCACTCGCACTTTAGCAGTGCGCGTTTTACTGTCTAATTCAGGGTAGAGATAATCGACCCTGCCCAGCCATTCATCGCCGGGTCGAGCATTAACCGTAATACTGACTGGCTGACCTTTTGCCAAACTCGCCATCTGTCGCTCGAACACCTCGGCAATTACCCACACAGAGTCAATATTACCCACCGCCATTATTTCACTGGCAGGTACCACAAACATACCGTGACGCACATGCAGGGCACTGACAAAACCATCGGCATTGGCATAATAGGCCACAAATTGTTCAACTTTTTGGCTGCGCACCAACCGATCAATTTGTTGCCGGCTAATGCCCAGCGCTTGCAGCCTTGCTTTAGCGGCCAGCTGTAATGCACGACTATTGTTTTTAATCAGTGATAAGTAATCCTCTTGGGCGTTCACTAATTCTGGCGAGAAGAAGTCAAATAGCTTCTGCCCTGCTTTGACTCTGTCGCCCTCGCTGGAAACATACAGTTTCTCGATCCAGCCCTCAGCGCGGACATGGATATGATGCAGACGGTCTTCATCAAATTGCACGAAGCCGACCGTGTCGATCGGCACTTGCAGTGTATCAATCGAGACTAATTCGGTGCGCACACCCAAGTTATTTTCTACCGTGGGACTTATCCGTACACCTCCCGCCAACTCAGCGATATCAGGCTCATCGGCATAGACTGGTGTTAAGTCCATCCCCATTGGTGATTTACCGGGTTTATCACGACGGTAGCTGGCATCCATAGGTGCAACCCAATAGAGCGGGGTTTTCTCTGCTATGTCTGCTGCCACCTCTGATTCGGGATACACCGGCACTAGATCCATCCCCATTGGCGACTTACCAGGCTTATCGCGACGGTAGCTGGTATCCATAGGCGCAACCCAATAGAGCGGGGATTTTTCCGCTATCTCTGCTGCCGCCTCTGATTCGGGATACACCGGCACTAGATCCATCCCCATTGGCGACTTACCGGGCCTATCGCGACGATAATTGGCATCCATAGGTGCCACCCAATAAAGCGGCTCAAGTGCAGCATCAGATTGCTGACCAGACAAGTAATGATGAACATAAAA
>MDSY01083120.1_pt1 | contig 12459 bp, 6 predicted proteins | sample 811131 | NCBI WGS metagenome assembly MDSY01 (sample SAMN05326643, study PRJNA326480) | marine metagenome | isolation source: seawater | place: Atlantic Ocean: South West | collected 2010
AAGAGAGAGAGCGGAGAGAGAACAAGGATCGCGTTCGTGTGTGAAGTCGATTCGATTGACGCGCATCAAAATACTAGTAGAATATAAAATAGTCGAGAGATAAAATCGAGAAGAGAGCGATTGAGTGTAAACTCTGTTGTTAGTAGTATGTATTAGGTATCATCATCATCACCGTCTACGTGTGTTTGCGTCGTGCATCTATTTCTCTCACAATTTCGGAAGCTATTTACTATTCCCTAAAGCAGAAGCAGTGCTTTGCTCTCAAAAAAATTCTATCATTCATCCGAGGACGAAGCGTAATCAACGAGCGGCACGCACTTGTTGCCTTCCTTCGCCTGTTCAAATGCCGACGACGACGGAGGCTTTGCACAGTCGTCTTCATCTCGCTTCATCTTCTGTACGCGAACGACTTTCACCTTCTTCCTCGCGAGGACGCCTCCTTTTCGTACTCGTTTCTCGGCGCCGTCGTCGCCGCCTGTCTCCTCGTCGCCTCTTCTCCCACCACCAACCTCCTCCATCATCACCGCTCGTCTTTTCTGCTCCACGAACGACTGCTGCTCCTCAATCTCTCTCCTTTTCTTACTCACGGTCCCGCCTAAATTTCTCGGACACTCTCTCGTCTCGTGGTTTTCCGTGCATATTTTACACCTGGAAACGTTCGGACATCTCGACGAAGAGTGTCCGCCTTTCTGACCGCATCGTTTACACACCGAGCGATACTTTTGCTGCTTCTTCTTTTGATGATGCGCGTTGTTGTTGTTGTTGCTATAATTATTATCGTTATCACAGTTTCTCTCCACGTGTCCTTTCTGCCCGCACTTCCCGCATATCCGAGGTTTCGAACAATCCTTCGCCTGGTGCCCGAGTTTGTTACACCGGTGGCACGGTCCTTCGTAGGATAAAGGTTTCTCCACCATAATACTATTCGCATACGTACTCATAGTAGCACCAGCAGCAGTAGTAGTAGTACTAGTCGTAGGCACGCGATTGGAGTACCTCGACGGTTTCGACATTGCAATATTGGTTAAGTATGCGCGCAAAAACTGTGCAGTGATGAGGGGTGGACTGCTTAAGGAGTGAACGAACCCTTTTTTTATTCCCCCATGCAAGTAAGTTTTTGGACAAGAAACACTTCACAGAAAACCACGCTCAAAACAAAAATATGCTCGATATAAACTTATTGAGACCGGAGAAAGGCGGCGACCCGGTGCGTTTTGTTGCGACCACTTTTATACCTTTTTCGCTGCTCGTTGTTGTTTTCGATGTTTTTCTTTGTTCTTCGTCATTCCGTCGTCGTTTACGTCGTGCGATGATGATTGGAGACGATTTTTGATGAAAAAGCGCCGACATGGATTTTTATTCATCTCGTTTTTATTAGCTCTCTCTCTTTCTGATATCAAGGACTGACGAGTATTAATAATATTCACTTCTTCTGTGCGCGCGAAATATTACTGAATCTAAACAGGATGTCGTGAAAGAGTCGCAAAAACGTCGGTACAAGTCCGTGGAAATTGTCGACCAGTGCATCGAAAAAGACGCGCAATGGCGCTCGGTTCGATTCGATCTCGATAAGCTGAATGCAGATTTTAACAAAGCGAACAAAGCGGTGGCGTTGAAGATGAAAGCAGGGGAGAAGGAAGAGGCGGAAAAGTTGATGCCAGAAGTGAAACGAGTGGACCAGCTTAGAAAAGACACCGTGGAGCTGGAGAAGACTTTGGAACAGGAAACGAACGAGTTGTTGTTGAAGATTGGGAATATCGTCCACGACTCGGTGCCGGTGAATAACGACGAGGAATTTAACACGGTGCATGCGACGTGGGGGGAAAGAAGAATGGAAGAGGATTTACCGAATCACGTAGATTTGGTTGGAATGTTGGATATTGCAGATTTGGAGAAAGGCGCAGACGTGGCTGGAGGGAGAGGGTATTATTTGAAAGGCGCCGGGGTGTTGTTGAACCAAGCGATGATTAACTACGCGTTGTCGTTTTTGGCGGCGAGAGGGCATTCTCCGCTAGCGACGCCATTTTTTATGAGAAAAGACAGAATGGCAGAGTGCGCGCAATTAGCCGATTTCGACGAGCAGTTGTACAAAGTGACCGGAGAAGGTGACGATAAGTATTTAATCGCTACTAGCGAACAAACGTGCTGCTCGTATTTAAGAAAGTTATGGTTGAACGAGAAGGATTTACCCATTCGTTTGTCTGGGTATTCCACGTGTTTCAGAAAAGAGGTTGGGAGTCACGGGAGAGATACGCTCGGTATCTTTCGCGTGCATCAGTTCGAGAAGGTTGAACAATTCGTAGCCGTGACGCCGGAAGGCAACGCTTCGTGGGAAGAAATGGACAGATTGATTGGAAACGCAGAGGCTTTTTACCAATCTTTGAACATTCCGTATAACGTTGTGAACATAGTTTCCGGCGAGTTAAACGACGCCGCGGCGAAAAAGTACGATTTAGAAGCGTGGTTTCCGTCCTCTAGAACTCACCGAGAGTTGGTGTCTTGCTCGAACTGTACAGATTACCAATCCAGACGATTGGAAATTCGTTACGGCGCGCCGCAGAAAGGCCCGGAAAAGACCAAGTCATACGTGCACTTGTTGAATTCGACGTTAACTGCTACGGAGAGATCATTGTGTTGCTTGTTGGAGAACTGGCAAACCCCAGACGGGTTGGTGGTACCTCCCGCGTTGCGCCCTTGGATGTGCGGCATCGAGTTCATTCCGTTCGTGAGCAAGTTAGACAAGAAGAAACGTTTGGTAGCGGTTTCACCGGCGCCGGCACCGTTGTTTGGTGGAGTGAATGGTGCGGATTCCGCGAATTCTTTGAGCGTTTTTGTCAACGCTGGCGATTGTGCCGGGTCCATGGCTTTGGAATCGATTCTATCAAAGCTTCCGGACACCACGGCGACGAAAAAATCCATCGCCGTGGACGTCACGGAGGAAGAGAAAGGATTGTTTCCAGACCCAGAAAACATCGTTGGTCCGGCTATGATCGCAGACGGTGATTTTGTGTTGACGTCAGCTACGGCTATTGCAAGATATCTCGCGAAGATGACGCAAGCGTCCAGTCTCGCGTTGTTACCAACCGCCGCGAAGGACAACGCCAAGTGCGAAGCTCTTATTGAGTTGTTCCATCACGCCAACGTCGACGAGGTTGTCACGAGAGTCGAAAAAGCGTTGGAAGGCGCGAACGATTACGTGTGTGGAAGTACGTTTACGATTGCCGACGCTCTTTTAGCGGCTAAACTGAAAACGGCCAAGGCGTCGGTATCGGCAAAAGCGGCGCAGTGGATGACGCTTTCGTTGTAAACGACGTTCGAAACACAACAACAATAAATATCATTTAATGAATTGAATTGCAAACTATTACTACTACTACTACCACTACCGCACTATATCACTATCACTATCATACTCCATCGAAATATACCTGCGTATTTTTCTCAATCTATCTATCTATCTCTTGCTAGAAACTTCCTCCTGCGTATGAACACATTACACTTGCGCTGGACCTTCGACGTTTTTATGTTTCACCAGCTCCTCCGCGAATTCTTTAAACTCCTCGCTATGCTTAACCATGCACTGGTGCAACGCCACGAACCTGTCCGCACAATCGCTCGCTCTCGTCGCTTCGTCTGCTTTCATAAAACACGTCAACGCCATGTCGAACTCTTCTCCGCACGACGTATCTCTCAATGGTTTCACGCAAGGACATTCTAAAACGTGTTTTATTCTTTCATCCACGGAGGGGAGATGCGCTCCTTTTTCGATGGCTTCCGCCATGCCTTCGAGTGCAGCAGCGGTAGAAGGACTAGAAGAGGGAGACGCGCTCGATGTCTCGTCTTTATCGCTCTCCTTGGCGTTCCTTCGAGAAGACATGTTGTTTAAGAAGTCGTCGAGTGGTTTCCTTCTCAAAAAGTATGGGGACTTGCAGAACCCTCTCGCATGTGCGTCACACTCAAAACAAAAAGTGTTTGAGCGATCAATCACACTCGCGCTTCCCCGAAGAAAGCACAAAAGAAGAAGGAGAAGAAGAGAAAGATAAAGATACAGTTTTTTCCTCTGCAAGTTCGAAAGAAGAAGGGATGATGATAAGGAAGAAGAGTAAAGCGCGGATGAAGATGAAAGTGCATCTTTTCAATATCTAGGTGATTTCTTCCTCTGCCTCACACGCGATGGCACCATTATCAACTTCCTCCTCCTCCTCCTCCTCCTCCTCCTCTTCCTCTCGAAGACCACCACCGCGTCTGACGACATTTTTGCGAGCGCAGTGTGGGGGCAAAAGTGGCGATGGAAGCGATGATAATATCGATAGATATTGGTACGTGAGCGATGTGGATGAAGCGTACGTGGCTCGTGCAAAGCAAATAGGGAGCGCGACGACAAAGACATCATCACCATCATCGTCCTTTCGGCAAACCGCGAAGAAAGCGACCAAGAACAGAGATTTGGCACTTTTGAAGTTATCTGATGTAGCTTTGAAAACTTCGTCTTCTTCTTTGGAGGATTTTGACGAGGAGACGAGGCTCGCGCTCGATTTAGTCGCGGACGCTTCGATACAGTTGTTGCGTTTGGAGAATGACTTGATTTCGCCGGATGAACTTTTAGAAGCGCCGGCAGATTTATATGCAGCGGTGGCAACGAATTGCGATGTAGATTGGAAGTTGGAGGCAGATTTAGAAGATGTCGTTGAGTATTCGAACGCGCCGGAATTGGAGAGAAAGAAAGTGCAAGGGAAAAGGAGGGGAAACGAGAGAGAAGCTTTTGGTTTTGTGAAAGCGAGACTAGGGGGCGTGTTGAGCGAAACCGGTGAAGCCGCGCAGCGATGGAAAGATTTTTGGCAAAGCGCAAACGCACTAAGAAGAGTAGGAAGCACGAGTAGTACTGGTGGCGATTTGAATGGCACGTCGATGGGAGTAGGGGGAAAAAAAGAGACGTATTACGGGGAGGATATGTTTTTCGTGCCACCGAGATTTTACGGAGCGAATGACTTTGACAGCAGTAATCAACACTGCGACCAAATATCCAGTGGCTTAGAATCTACAATTTTATCGAATATGACGCGCGGTTTAGATAGCGCGAATGCGTTCGCATCTTTAGAGCTAGAACGGTCGAGGACTCCTTCGTTCCACGAGCTGGACGCATTAGGTACTGAGAGCGAGGTGTCAACTTCTCTTCAAGCCGGCTCTGGCTCAATTCTATCTTGGCTTCGCGAACAATGCGAAATATTTAGAGAAAACAATCAGAATTCAGATGCATTTGCAGGTTGGACGGATATTTGCGGAAATATCTGTCGCGTGTGCTTGAACACTTCGAGCAGCGACGACCAGGTTGCATCTGAGTTGTTCGATTTACTCGGTGACGGTGGATTTGATCTCGTCGCGAGCGTTTGCGAAAGACGAGGTCAACTTGCGGATGCCATCAGACGACGGCTGCAAGCTTTAAAAGAAGCGTTTGATCCAGAAGAATCTGCCCAGGATGATTATGCGAAAAGTAAATCTGCCGTCTCCGTTCGATCAACGACGGACGTCGCGATGGAGAAAATCCGAAAGAAAGAAGAACGGAGGAATAAACGACGCGCTGCTGGTGGTCATGGAGAATATTTGTTAGAATGGTTTACGAACGATTCTGGACTTGGTTATGGCGCTTTCTGCGACGATTCGTTACCGCTACCGAACAGAAACGAAGCCGCGCCGGGAAGTGTGGATGACATTCTGAACAGTTTGCGCGGACTAGGTCTCGGAACAGACGGCGGAAAAAAAGCTCTGCCGCCGGGAACGACTCGTAAAGTCTTGGAAGGTTACGAAGAAATTTACGTACCTGCGCGTATCCCTGACGCCGTGGCAGACGGTGAATTACAAGTTTCTGTGTCTTATCTCCCGGCTTGGGCTCAAACTGCGTTCAAAGGTATTCAGACATTTAATCGTATTCAGTCCAAAATTTTTGAGTGCGCGTATACGTCGAACGAGAACGTTCTTGTATGCGCACCTACTGGTGCAGGAAAGACGAATATTGCTATGCTATGCGCGATGCAAGAAATAGCTAAACATTTTGACGAAGAGAATAATTGCTTGCACGAACACGACGATTTCAAGATTGTTTACGTGGCGCCGATGAAGGCGTTGGCGGCTGAAGTCACGCGGACGTTTCAGAAGCGACTCGACGAATTGGGGATGGTGTGTCGAGAACTAACTGGCGATACGCAGCTCTCCAAGAGAGAATTAGAAGAAACGCACGTTATTGTTACGACGCCAGAGAAATGGGACGTCATCACGCGAAAAGGTGGTGAAGTTTCCGTAGCCTCCACTCTCAGACTCCTTATTATCGATGAAGTGCACTTATTGAACGACGAGCGAGGACCGGTCATTGAAACTCTAGTGGCGCGAACGCGTCGTCAAGTCGAGCAAACGCAATCAATGATTCGAATTGTCGGTTTGTCGGCAACTTTGCCCAATCCGAGAGATGTTGCGCGGTTTTTAGGTGTCACCGAAGGTAAAGGCTTGTTCGTATTTGACCAATCGTACAGACCGATTCCGCTCACACAAGTTTTCATTGGCGTTTCAGAGACAAACGCAATGAAACGTCAGAATGTGACTATTCGAATAGCTTTTAAGAAAGCGTGCGAGGCACTTCGTAAGGGTAAACAGGCGATGGTCTTTGTGCATTCAAGAAAGGATACGGTAAAAACAGCGCGACAGTTGGCTGAAATAGCGGGAGAAGAAGGCGAACTCGAGTTGTTTGAGAACGACACACACGAGGAGAAATCGATATTCGCTAGAGAAGTGTCGCGATCAAGAAACCAAGAGATGAAAGAATTATTCTTTAAAGGTTTTGGCTGTCACAACGCTGGGATGCTTCGAAAAGATCGGACGTTAGTGGAGCAAATGTTTGCCGCCGGTGTGATCAAAGTATTAGTATGTACGGCAACTTTAGCATGGGGGGTAAACTTACCCGCCCATCAAGTCATCATCAAGGGAACGCAGCTCTACGACGCGAGTGCGGGAGGTTTTAAGGACCTTGGTGTTCTAGATGTACAGCAAATTTTCGGCAGAGCAGGTCGGCCGGGTTTCGATACCAGTGGTGAGGGTGTCATTATCACCGAACATAAGAAGCTCACGAAATATGTTGCAATGTTGACGCACTCCACTCCGATTGAGTCGCAATTCATCGAGTGTTTGGCGGATAATTTGAACGCCGAAATTGTGTTAGGAACCGTAACGAATGTCCGCGAAGGCGCGCAGTGGTTGAGTTACTCTTACTTACACACGAGAATGGAGCAAAATCCACTCGGATATGCTTTGACATGGGATGAAGTTCGCTTGGATCCCGGGCTCATCGAGCATCGGAGAAACTTGATTAAAACAGCAGCGAGAAAGCTACACAAGGCTAAGATGATTCGCTTCGACGAACAATCAGGCCAACTGTATCAAACCGAAGCTGGACGCATCGCGTCGCACTTCTACATCAAAGTTACCTCCATGGAATTGTTCGAAGAGATGATGAATCGACACATGTCTTTGCCAGAAGTGTTGCACGTAATCTCGCACTCCTCTGAGTTTGAAAATATCGCGCCGAGAGAAGATGAAATGCCAGAACTCGAGGCACTTCGAAGAAACCGTCGTTCCGCCTGTCCGATTGAGATTAAAGGTGACATGAGCGATAAAATTGCCAAGGTTAATTTACTCTTGCAAGTATACGTATCTCGGAAGCGATTAGAATCGTTTTCATTAGTTGCAGATTCAAGTTACATTTCTCAAAATGCCAGCAGAATATGTCGCGCTTTGTTCGAGCTCATGCTTAAGCGTGGATGGCCATCGCTGGCAGAAACACTGTTAACGCTTTCAAAAGCGGTAGATCGAAGATTATGGCCACACCACTCACCACTACGTCAGTTCGAAAATACTCTGAAGCCAGAGACAATCTATAAGCTGGAAGAGAAGGATGCCACCGTCGATCGCTTGATCGATATGAGTGCAAAGGAAGTTGGTGATTTACTGCGACTCAATGCTGTCGTTGGAGCGCAAGTGAAACGCTGCGTCGAACAACTCCCTCACGTCAATCTTGAAGCTGTAGTTCGGCCGATCACGCGCTCTGTGCTTCGAGTTTCCGCAACTCTTACGCCTGAGTTCATGTGGAGAGATGAAGTTCACGGGCAAGCGCAACAATGGTTGATTTGGGTGGAGGATCCCGTGAATGAGCACATTTATCACACGGAGACTTTCACTTTGAGCAAAAAGCAATACAAAGAAGGTAGAATGACGTTGGCGTTTACCATTCCAATTTTTGATCCACGACCGCCCCAATACTTCTTAAGGGCAACGCATTTGTATTGGTTAGGATGCGAATCGTTCTTAGAACTCGATTTAGAGGACATTGTTTTACCGACGGAACCGCCGCCGAATACTGAGCTACTCGATTTGGAACCGCTTCCAAGATCCGCGCTCAATAATCCGACGTATGAGTCCCTCTATGAAAAGAAGTTTACAAATTTCAACGCGATTCAAACGCAAGCGTTTCACACGTTGTACCATACGAACCACAACGTTCTTTTGGGAGCACCTACGGGTTCGGGGAAAACGATATCATCGGAACTTACAATTCTAAAAATGTTTCGAGATGAACCGCCAGGGAGTAAGGTTGTCTACATCGCGCCTTTGAAAGCACTCGTTCGCGAGCGCGTGGATGATTGGAAGAAGTACTTCTGTCCAACTGTGAATAAGAAGATGGTAGAACTTACTGGCGATTATACACCGGATTTGCGTGCGTTACTACGTGCGGATATCATCGTCGCAACTCCAGAAAAATGGGACGGTATTTCTCGAAATTGGCAGTCCCGCTCTTACGTTAGCAAAGTCAAACTCGTCATTATTGACGAGATTCATCTTTTAGGTGCCGATCGCGGACCAATTTTGGAAGCTATCGTTTCTAGAATGAATTATATTTCCGCGCGAACAAAATCGAAAATTCGCATCGTCGGATTATCGACCGCTTTGGCAAACGCAAGAGATTTAGGGGACTGGCTTGGTATCGAGAACGATAAAGGTTTGTTCAACTTCCGTCCATCTGTTCGTCCAGTGCCACTCGAATGTCACATTCAAGGTTTTCCAGGGAAGTTTTATTGTCCTCGCATGCTTTCTATGAATAAACCCACCTACGCGGCGATTCGAACGCACTCGCCTCTGAAACCGGCGTTGGTATTTGTCTCCTCGAGAAGACAAACGAGATTGACGGCGCTCGATTTGATTGCCTACGCAGCTGCTGACGAGAATCCAGATGCTTTTGTGCACTGCAATAGTCAAGAACTGGAGCAAAGAATCGCGAAGATTCAAGATCCAGCTTTGAAGCATACGTTGCAATTCGGTATTGGTTTACACCACGCGGGTCTTTCCCCGGAAGATCGCGGCGTCGCGGAGCAGTTATTTGCAGAATGTAAAATTCAAGTGTTGGTGTCGACATCTACTCTAGCTTGGGGCGTGAACTTACCAGCGCATTTGGTTGTTATTAAAGGAACTGAGTTTTACGACGGGAAAACAAAACGTTACCAAGACTTTCCCATCACCGATGTGTTGCAGATGATGGGGAGAGCTGGGCGTCCGCAGTTTGATAAAAGCGGCTGTTGCGTCGTTCTCGTACACGAACCGAAGAAGAATTTTTACAAAAAGTTCTTGTACGAACCGTTTCCAGTGGAATCATGCTTTAATGAATGTTTAGAAGATCACTTCAACGCCGAGGTCGTTGGTGGAGCTATAAAATCGAAGCAAGACGCCGTGGATTACCTAACGTGGACGTATTTCTTCCGTCGCGCCATGAAAAATCCAACCTATTACAACCTCGAGGATACGAATCACGAAACCGTGAACTCATACCTATCAGAAATGGTTGAAAACACCATGGAAACGCTCGCGAGTGCAAAATGTCTCGCTATTAACGACGAAGATGATTCCATTAAACCTTTAATGCTCGGCAGAATTGCGAGTTTCTATTACTTAAATTTCAAAACCATGGCTGTTTTCTCCAAACGTTTGAAGAAATCGAACACTTTAGAGGATGTTTTGACAACCTTGTGTGATGTTGCAGAATACGATGAAATCCCGGTTCGTCATAACGAAGATAAGTTAAACGCGGATTTAGCGATAAATGTTCTCAAAGCTGGAGGTTATCAAGTCGATCGACGAGCGTACGACGACCCGCACGTCAAGGCTTCTTTACTCTTCCAGGCGCACTTTTTACGACTTCCTTTACCAATGTCGGATTACCATACGGATACGAAGTCTGTACTCGACCAATCGCAAAGAATTCTGCAAGCTATGACGGAAATAGTCAGCGAAGCTGGATGGTTGTCGACAGCGTTATCAATAATGAACTTGACGCAAATGATTATTCAAGGGCTCTCCATAAACGACAACTCTTTGCTCCTATTACCAAAAATTGCCGACGAGGAGGTTTCTAAATTGGAACGCTTTTCAAAGATAACGTGTCTTCCACAGCTCGTGTTTCTGGCTATTCACCGCAAGAGCGCATTCTTTGAGGCTATGTCAAAGGCTGGTCTCTCGAAATCTAAAAGTGAGGCGATTTACAACGTCTGCGCAAACCTCCCGCTATTAGACGTGAAAGCCACTTTAGTGGAAGATAAAGTCAACAGCAGCGATGGACGTCGCAACGTTTCTGTGAAAGTATCGTTGAAACGTTCTGGTAAGAAATCGGGACGTAAAACCGCACCTAGGGCGTATGCGCCGAGATTTCCGAAACAGAAAGACGAAGGTTGGTGGATCGTGTTAGGGGAAAAGAGGCGCACCGGCGAACTCGTGGCAATGCGCCGAGCTCAGTTTGCAGACACCTTTGATGCAGTTTTAAAAATTGATAACTTTCCACGAGGTATGAGTGTTACAGATATCACGGTCTTTATCATGTCAGACACGTATATTGGATTAGATCAAGAAGTACTGGTGGGTAATACTGACGATAAAAGATTTCTATCTTCCGCTGGTGTGGCGGATCGACACAGATTTTTTGAAGAACGCGAATCCGATTCTGAAGCGGAAGGAAACTTTTGGCAGGATGAAGATGAGCTTTCGGATGAAGACATTCCAGATTTTTAGTACAATAGGATTATTAGCTTCATCTTATTAGTTATATTTAGTATTTAGTGTTATTAGTACGCATGTTTAGCGAGTTGAATTACATTCAATGTCGGCATGTCTCAATTTGTCTTTTTTTTATTCGTTCGCAATCGCCTCGAGGTTTCCTCCTTCTCCTCTTCCTTCTTCTTCGTTCTTTTCAAACACTTCTGTTCCGTCTAGCATCTTATCTAGCAACGTTTTCACTCTTTTCGGGAGTAAATTTACGTCTCTTATTGTTTTCGAAGTATCGAACGGTGCGCGATACGCGTACTCCGGTTTTGCAGGTACAAAAGACGAGCCCGTTTCCATAAACACCATCGATATGAGCAACGACTCGAGATCGAAATCATCTTCGTCTTCGATAAAGAATCGGACACCGGACTCTTGGGTTGTTGAAGTGTCAACCCACTTTGCCAATGCAAATCTGTTATCTTGGCGCGAGTTTTTCTTATATTCTTTCTCTTCTTGATCTGGCAAAGGCTTTGCGAGGCAAATCTTCAATAGGCGACATTTTTCGCCTTTTGAGTTTATGCTTTCGTCGTCTAAAGACCACGCGCACTCTTCAGGAACGATGGCTTCCCAGTTCTTGCGCAACTCTTCGTGCCCTTGCGTTTTCCACCAGAAATGACGTATCGTATCGATTTCGTTCGTCACGCGAACGCGAACGGTACGTTTCGTAATGTCCACGCGAACGTCTTCCTCGTCGATCCAAAACGGCAGTTCAAATTCCATGATGACTTCAGTATTTGATTCGTGTAAAGTATACGGCGGTTGCATGCATCGCGCGTAGTCTGGATCACCTTCAAAGCACTGTTTGATATCTTCTCCCATGTTGCTTTTCGGAATCGAGAGCACGAAAAATCTTTTATCCTCCGTTTGCATGGTTTGCACGGGAAAGTCGCGCGACGGTTGAAACGCGAGGTGTCTTTCCACCACCGGAGGCGAGTCTTCGCTTTGAACCACTAACACTTGCCCTCTGAAGTCCATGTGCAGCTCTTTATCTTTATATCCAGTCGGTAACATGATCGCGACGTATACATGACGCGTCGTCTGTGCCCACATGTAATATCTCGCCAAACGCATATCGAACACCCTCGTTTGATCTCGTTTCCTCACGCCGTAAATCTCCGCGGCGTGTTCTTTGAACTCGCGAATCTCTCTCAAAGACGCCGGATCTCTGAAGTTTGGATCTTCCAACTCGTATCTCCTCGCGTCTTCTTTTTTCTTCTCCTCCAACTCTTTTTTTGCCAAATCCACCTTCAAACGATCGCTCTGCGTCACTGGCCAGTGCAAACCAAACTCGCCTTTCCAGTGTTGCTTCCGTTCGCAAAAATCGCAATA
>MDSY01093208.1_pt1 | contig 12459 bp, 13 predicted proteins | sample 811131 | NCBI WGS metagenome assembly MDSY01 (sample SAMN05326643, study PRJNA326480) | marine metagenome | isolation source: seawater | place: Atlantic Ocean: South West | collected 2010
CCGCCTCGGGTCCGCCGTCATAACTGCCACCAGCGGAAGTAGTGCCGTCATAACTGCCACCAGCGGAAGTAGTGCCGTCATAACTGCCACCAGCGGAAGTAGTGCCGTCATGAAAGGCGCTAGCAGCTGCAGCAGCGCCGCCGACAGATGTGCCATGGGAGCGGCCAGGAGAGGCCCGAAAGGCGCTAATAGCGCCACCGTCGATAGAGGCCGAGCCGTCGTCCAGCTCTGGTCTGGTTAGGACGACGGGGTCTACGCCAACGATCACGTACTCCTTCTTCTTGTAACTGAAAGACTTGTTCACGAGCTCGGTCGGCGGTGGGTTGACTATTTTCCACTCGTCGCTCTTGGTTCTCCACTGAAAGTTCACAGCGTACTCTTTTTGTGAGGGGTTGTAGTAGAAGTAGATGTTGTTATAGGTCGGGTCGGGTGCGTTTTGCGAATTGTCGCCAAGCGCTTCGGTCCGAAGTGTCACACTTTGCATTGTTACTTTTCCTCAGAACGCCATTTTTTTCTTTGCATGGAGGACACACCACACAATGGAGGAGATAGTATCGACTGATCCTCTGATGTACATTGAGACCGCTCTTGTGGTTATGCTCGCAGTCGGCGTACGCCGTGTGGCTTCCAAGCTCGCAGTGTCCACCGTCGCGCAGGGCGACACGCTTCCGTGCGGGGTGTACGCCGCGCTGTGCTTGGTCGGCGGGATGTTCTTCTCCCTCGTCGTGGCGGCGGTGGACGGGTCGTTCGGCGCGCTCGTCAACATGCTCACAAACGTGCCTCTCGTGATCGCGTCCGTCGTCGTCATCCTACGGACGGCGGAGCGAGTCGCTGTCGACCGCGCGCTGTCCGTTCTGGCAAAAGGGATCGTCACGCTCCGAGGGCTCCTCGCGCTCGTGATCGCGCCGTGGCTGCTCTACGTCCTCGATCATCCGCTCATCACACCCGATATCAGCATCGAGCAAACCATAAACGAGCTCCCGGAACCGGTCGGCGCGCTGGTCTTTGTCGTCATGCCTCTTCTCGTGCAGATCTTTGCCTACCGCGGCACCGAGGCGCGCTTCATGTTCGCGCGCGGCTTCCTCGCGACGATCGCGCTCATGTCCTTCCTCTTGTCGGTCACGTCGGCATTGGATCTCGACTATCAGATCGGATCGGGCATCGTCGCCGTGGTCGGCGCCGGCGTCACCGTGAGGTCGCCCGTCACGCAGTGGGACGAGGGTTTCGAAGTGGCGGGGAGCACCGTCTCGGTCGGGGCGTTGCTCTCCTCGCTCGCGTCGCCGCTCTTCCCCCTCGAGGTGCGGACCGTCTTGCAATACGCGATGCTTTGCACGGCCTGCGCGCTGCTCAACCTCGCGCGGAGCGGTACGCGCGACGACCAGGTCGTGATCGGAGCCGCCGCCTTCCAGTCGGTCGCGCTGTCCACTCGCGTCATCGCCGGAATCGCCACCGAGGTGATGGGAGAGGTCAACGTCGTTGGGTTTGCGGTGTCTGGCGTGGTCGGCCTCGGCGCCCTGTACGCGAGCTACGTGGCGCTCGCGCCTGCGCCTTCAAACTGAAAAGTTTTCAAAAAAAAATCTTTGTCGAGTGGTTGTTTCGCGTGGTAAGTCACTGGAACGAAAATCCTTGTTCCGTGCAGGCCTTGTGTGCCAAGTTAAACATCTTTTCATTGTTCACATCGTCACAAGACATCTTCTGTGCCATGCATTTGAAATGCTCCCGCTGCCTGTCTGTAGCATCATTGTACACGATTTTGTGCTTGTTTGCAATGGTATCCAAGATACGAGGACAATTGCAACGGCACGTGGATGCGCCTGTTTTGGGGCACGGCATGTTTGCTACAAGAAACAGAAAATTCTCAAGATGCTCGCCGCCGACGCGGATCCGCTTGGGTCGGTTCCCTCGACCCCTCTTAACACCTAGGCTTTTTTTCTGTGGTGGTGGCGGTGGGGGTGTTTGGAAGTGGCGACGACCAAGACGATGATCACCACGATCACCGCGAGGAGCACACCCAGTAACGTCCAGAACAACCAGACGGGGAGACCGAGGATGCTCGCCGACGACGCGGACCCGCTTGGGTCGGTTCCGCCGCCCTGGTAGGTGCCTCCCGGTCCGAACAAGTGCTGCTGCGTGCCGCCCGGTCCGAACAAGTGCTGCTGTGTGCCTCCCGGTCCGAACAAGTGCTGCTGAGTGCCGCCCGGTCCGTACATGTTCTGCGCGCCTCCCGGTCCGTACATGTTCTGCGTGCCTCCCGGTCCGTACATGGGCGTCTGTTTATAGTCTTTCGCGGTGAAAAAATGAGTCTCTATGTTCACGCCGTCGGCACAGCCAAGACGGACGCCAAGGCACGCCGCGAGTTTGTGTACAGCGACGTCTGCGCCCAGTGCGGAGCGGCGCTGGACGCGTCACAGCACGTGGCCGCCCACGTCGTGCGATACGACTGGCCCTGGTGCGCACCCTGCGTCGGCACGCTCACGCTCGTGACGACCTGTCGTTTGTGCAACTCGAAGCACCAGGCGTCGCACGAGGCCGAGCCATGCTGCTTTCCGGGCGCGAGAATTTGGACGTGTTGCCCGCTCAAGGTGCCAAGCCGCCTCGGTCGCGTTTGGAGATGCTGGTGCTGGAGGTACGACGCGCGAAGAGGACAAAAGGATGGCGTAGCCATCCGGACGGACGCTTCGCGTCCTGAGGGATCGAGAGATCCCAGGCGGGACGCGGCGCGCGCCCCTGAGGCTCGTCTCAATTCGGAATGCGGCGCACCTGGGCCGCTACCACAAGCCCGAGAACCGCGAGGCATATCACGATCATCACCCACGCCATCGGTTTGATGGTCGTCTTCTTGGTCGCAGGGCATCTGCCCCCGGTCTTTGTTTCGTACATGCGGCTGATCTCGTCGAAGGACCACTCCCTCGTCCCCGTTCGCCGGTTGACAGAGTTGTGCAGCTCCACCAGCCACGAGCTCAGGTTCTTCTTGTTCGCCACAACTCCCTCGGTGAGGTTCTCTGCCACGTACTCGTTGTAGTGGTTGCGACACGTCTTGCACGGAAGAACTCTGCCGACAGTCTTCAAGAACTCGAGCATCTGCGCCTTCCGAAGCGACTCGGGCTCGTCGGGGTACGCGAACGACGAGGCATGCAAGAACTTCCACAGAGCCGGCCCCCAATTGTCGATTGAACCCGCGCTCATTATAGAACAAGCACGCCTTTTTTTTTCTGTCGCATCAGGACAAAAACGGCATGAGCTGTGGCGCACCCCTGTTTTCGTACTCTCGCTTTAGGGACGGTGATGAAATGGAAGAGGAGGCTTCCGGAGGGGGTGCAATGATCCTCGTGATCATCATTGTGGTGATCCTCGTGATCGCCGGCGTGTGCTGCTGGTGCTTCACGAAAAAGTCGGGAGGATGCGGCGCGGGAGGGTGCAGCCGTTCGGGTGGCAGGGTCGTCGGGGACGGAGGTGCGATTGAGGTCGGTTCCTTTGACGAGCTCCAGACACACGCGTCGAAAAAATGCGTCGCCATGTTCCACGCAGAGTGGTGCGGTCACTGCAAAAGCACGAAGCCCGCGTTCCACAATGCGGCGAAGAAGGCCAACGTGCCGTTCCTGTTGGTGGACTGCGAAAAGGTCCTCAGCCAGGATCAGATGAAGAAGTACGGCATCATGGGCTTCCCCACCATTGCGATGCTCGGCGGCGGCAGCCTCCTCAGCGAGTACCAGGGGGACCGCAGCGAGGACTCGTTTGTCAGCTTTGCGATGGGGTGATGTCGTGCGTCTTTGCGACGAGAGGGCAACAAAAAATTCTGCGCAAAAAACGCTATGGTGCTCAGTGCATCGTGCTCTCGACGTGGTTGTTCAGGATGTACTGTTTGTTGCGCGCCTTCTTGGAGAAGACGATCATGCCCACAATGCACGCGATGATGAGCACGGTCACCGCAATGTTGCACGCTATGGAGACGGCGCTCTTTGTCAGGACGATGTGGGAGGCCAACGCGAGCAGGAAGTATGTCGCGAATCGGAGCCACGAGGCGATCTTCTGATGGCTGCGAATCTCACCGGCGAGGGTCATGGGATGCCGTTTTAAACATGTCGAAACATATTTTTTTGGAAGAACCGATGCATGACAGGGAACTTGTGTGTTTGTCACGACTGGGGCATCAGAAGGCTTGTGAGCCTACATAGAGTCCAAAGGCTCCCTTGCTTACGAGATCTAACACGTTGTACGCCGCTCCACTCTTATCCCAGAATGCGAACGGATAGAGGGCCCACACGCCGAGGAACGCGAGGGGTGCTATGTGCTCAGGGCGCGACCAGTCCGTGGAGAGGCCGATGTTGACCAGCATGATCGCGAAGGCGGCGATCGCGAGCGCAAAGTAGAGCGCGCGCTTGCTCGGGTTGCCGCCGACCGCGCGCCGACCGAGCACGATGCAGATGGTGATGGCCACGATGCTCAGTGCGAACGACCACGCGTGCTGGGCTATGTCGATGCCCAAGAGCACGTAGATCTCCCAGAGCATGAGCGGACACGTGATGAGCCAGTCGGCGTGGCGCAGGTCCTCCACTTCCGCTCCGCTGGTCGTCTTCATACGGTGGTAGACCGACGCGGCGATGAGGCAGACCATCGCACCGATGCCGTTGGCTCGCGCGGTGGTGGCGTCTCCGTGCTTGGTCATCGACGCGCGAATCGCCGCGATTGTCTGGTAGAGAGCGACACCTCCAAGGGTAGCTCTGGTCGCGTCCAGAGTGAGCCCGGACAGTCTCATGCTGAGTTAACACTAGTGGTCACAAAAATATCGAGCCCTCTGACACTTCGACACCTCAGGGCGCAGAGCGTCCGTCCGGATGGCGATGTCCTCCTCAGATGGCTGACGCGCGATGGCGCGCGACAAAGTTTGCATGATGCGTATGTATGACGGAACCGCATTCCACTTCGCAAGAGCAGGCGTACGCGTTGGCGCGCAGGACGAGCTGTAGGTTCAGCTCAGATATGTCGGTCCGCTTGTGAATGTCGTCGAGGACGACGTCGCCATACGGGCTGATTCGTTTCGTCTGAAGGAGGCACTGGACGATGCGCGCGCGAAACATCGCGGTGGTCGCGCGAGGGATGCCACAGACGTCCGGGAGCGCGTCGAAGACCATGACTTTCCGGTCGGGGGTGATCGGCGCGATGGCGACAAAGTGAATGAGCAGCTCTACCTCGGCCGGCCTTGGCTTGAAGCCCAGCGAGGGTCCCGGATGGCGCCTCAACACGTGATGAGCGAGGCGCAGGTGCCTCTCCTGTTCGAGGATGCTTTTCACCGCTTGGTGTGTATCGGAGCATAGGAGGGCGTGGGGGCGCACCAGGCGGAGCCTTTCGCACGCCTCGTCCCACACTCGGACAGAGGAGGCCAGCGTGATCGCACGATCGCAAAAGAAGTAAGAGGAGAGGCTGCGTGCCGGCTGTTCGGGGCGGACCAAGAAGGCGAAGAGGCCTACGACGCAGTGCTGGGCGCTCTCGTCGTAGGGCCTATGTTCGAAGGAATGGCGGAGGGATTCGATGTACTCGACGCATTCGGTGTGGCTCGAGGCTCGGAACTGACGGATGTAACGTTTGAAGCTTCTGGGCACATAGAGGGAGACTTCGGGGGCGGAGAACACCGATCCGTCCTCTCGGAGTGCGGCCACGATACATCGAGCCTGAGTTTCGATCGTCGCATCGTGTCTCGCGATAAGTCCTCTCGAGGCACTGAAACGTGTCGGCGCTCGCACGACGACCTCAAAGTAAACGTCGAGGAAGGCCATGCCGCCCCACCCTTTCCCACCAAAGGTGTTTTCCCCGCGTTGATGAGTGAGACCCGCCTAGGCACCTTGGCTCTCCCGCCCAAACGATGCTGCCCGGCGATGTCCTCGTACACACGGCGTACTTCTGCTCGATGTGGACGGTGCTACTGATGGAGCGCGTGTGTCGCAACTGGCGTTCTGCGCTGAGCGACCACCGGGACCTGTGGCGGCACCTCATGTTCGTCCGGTTCCCGCGGATGCGCACGCTGCTGCCGCGCCTCCCGTCGCCGTTGGAGTCGTACCGGGCGATCTGCCGCAGGCAGAGGCTCGCCGAACGGTTCAATGTGACCCAAACATGCATATGCCGTCCACCTCAACTAGGCTATCATCTGATCGGTCCTCTGCCGCCCCTGGAAGCCTACACGTTCACGGTCGAGATTGCAAAGGACGATGGGCGAGGCATGGTTAAGAACGTTTGCTCCGACAGTCTCATATTTGACACCGCTTCAATCAACGACGAATCGCCACATTTTGCAGCATTCCGCTGTGCGTCGCGTTTATGGAACGTTCAACCACAGTGGTTTTCGCGGTTGGACTATGCGACAGTCTTTCGGAACGAAGACTACATGATCACAATCAAGACGTTTGTCACACTGAAGAACTCTACCGGGCTGTTCTACGAGTCGTCTGTCGCATGTGAGGTGGACGGAGCAGGTCCACAAGGTGTATTGGAATTCGAAGGTTCGCACATGCTGGTCGGGGAGACGGAGTCTCGTCCTCGTCTCTATTTGTGGATCGCTTTGGTGGTGCATGGCGAAGAGCCGGAGCGCTGCAAACGCAGTCAAAGGATTCAGTACGGCGATTCCGAAACTGGACAAGTTTCTTTTTGTTTTGACAACGAAGACGAAAACTATGACGGCGAAACCGACCCCATCAACACCGAAGCGTCTGCCGTCCGTGTTCTGGAGGGTTACCTGGCCTCTCACTTCTTTGGCCTCAGCTACAAGGCGTAAACACCCTCCACCCGTCGGCCGGGATGCGCATCTTCCACGGGGTCGCGGTCCCGAGGGCCATCTCCTCCTGCGAGGGGAAGCACACGATGGACGCCTCCGCCTGCGCGATGCGCGCCCGCGCCGCCTCGTCGGCGGTCGCCTCGGCGTCCGGCTCCCTCCACGCAGCGTACTTTGCGTCGCAGAGCCGCCCGCCGACGCGGACCGGATCCCACGCCACCTGCCCGCTGATCTCGCACCGCGGCAGGTCGTCGTACTCGTGCTCCATGCGAACCTTGGCCACCACCCGCTGCTTGCGCTTGGCACAGAGGTACTTGACCTCCTTCTCGAGGTAGGGGACAAACGTGTGGAACTGGTGGTCCGGATGAATCGAGCAGAGCGCGAGCGCGCGCACCTTGTACCCGTAGAAGGTCGTGAGAATGTAGGCGTACATCGATAGCTGAAGCGTAAATTTACAAATGTCCGTCTCGTCGAGGTGGGTCAGGGGCGGGAGCATGCTCTTGTTCCACTTGTCGTGGATGTCGTGCTTGTCCGGTCCGGTCCGCTTCCAGTCGATCACACAGAGGGATCCATCGGGGAATTGCCCCACCCAGTCGATGGAGCCGGCGATGCCGATGGAGGCGTCGGTGTAGACCTCCCACTCCGTGCGAAACGCCTTCACGCCCAGCGGCGCGAGCACGTCTCGGAGAAAGGTCAGCCCGTTTCTCAGCTCGAGACAGCGTCGAACCGGCTCCGAGTTCGACCACAGCTCCATCAGCAGGTGACACTCCGTTCCCATGTTGCCGGCGTGGAGGCCGTTGCGCGCCCACATCTGTTTGATCTCGTCGCACGTCATCGCTCGTTCGTAGTGGTACCAGCCGATCCGCTTCACATAGCGGTCATTCTTTGCGCACACGCCAAAGGCCCACTCCTCCGTCGGGTTGGCGGGCGCGGTCCCGGTCCAGAGCGTCTTGTCAGTGTCGGTATTGGTGAGGAGCGTCAGTCGACCGCTCTCAAACGGCGCGTCCGAGTACGCGTGGACGTCGTGTGCGTATTTGAGCCTCGGCCAGCTCTCGCGCTTGCCGGTGGCCATCATCGCTATGATGCGGTCTGGGTCGAAGAGGGACATGTAGGCGCCGACGACGCTCGTGACGCTCGTCTCGATGGGCGCCTCGTTTACGAGGTAGATGTGGGGCGCCTCCAGGAACCGGATCCGCGTGTCGCGCTCGCAACGGTTGCGCGTCTCCAGGAGCTTCACTCGGTGGGCGGGAGAGTGATACCGCTCGTCGTAGTGGGGGGGTTCGGGGGCGGCCTCTCCGACGGCCCGCTCGAGGCGGACGCACTCGGTCGCCTCCTCCAGCGCGTCCCAGTCGTCGGGGACGTCCATGACGAGGATGCGTTCGCGCCGTCGCAATGTCGGCAATCTGATCCGCTCTCTCATGTCGAGCACACGCGTCGCGATCGAGGTCTCGAGCAGCAGAGCAGGGCCGCCGAGGAGAAAGAAAGCGCCACCCACGACGCGAATACTCATAGATGCCTGAAATCAGGCAAGAAAAGTTTTGAGACACACCCTAAAAAAGGTATACATGTAAGTCAGAGAGACCGCAGCCCACCACATCATGCAGACCGCCGTGGGAACTGGACACACCAAATCGGACTTTGTGGCGGCGTACATGTACTTCATCGTCGCGGCGTTTGCCCTCATCGTCGCAAACGCGTGGAACTCTGCGTTTCAGCGTCTGATCAAGCCGGACGGCGTGTGGCCCGCCTTCCTCTACGCATCGATCACGACCGTCGTGGCCGTAACTATCGTCGTGCTGCTCAAGTTTATGAACCGCAAGGAGCTCGACAAGCGCTGACGGGGGTGCTATGCGAAAAGTCTGCGATGAGCAAACCGGCGCGACCTGTGATCATTCATTCTTTCGTCGGGTGCCTTGAGGTGCTTCGGAGCGGCCTTGCAACGACGTGCCCGGAACGTGCCTTGGAGCGATGGGTGACGTCGACCACGTGACGACCAGCCGCATCGCGTACAAGACGGTGTCGCAGCTGTGCGCAGAGCTCGACGCCCTCACCTCGTGGTTCTCAGAGCACCGTGTGCTCGGGCCCATCAAGACGGCCGAGGAAGACTCGACCGATGCGTCGTCGGAGAAAACGCCGCATGAGCCCAGTTCGTCAAATTCTGGGTCGTTCGCGGCGCATGACAGTGGCGAGGAAGAAGAGTCCTTATCGGGTCAGTCGGTCGTAACGGCAGTCCATGGTCCTACCCCCTCCTACCGGTGAGCAGGACAAGGCGCTCTCCCAATGGGTGCAGGGGCGGTCGCAGGTGGTGTCCGCGGCAGCCGGTTCGGGCAAGTCGACGCTCCTGCTCCACGCGGTGAGGCGGGCACCAGAGAACGCGCGCGTGGTGATTCTCAGCTACAATCGTCCGCTCGCCGTCGAGATGACGTCCAAGCTGGAAGCGCTCGAATCGTCGGGGCTCATCGGGTCGGGGGTCACGGCGCAAGCGTTCACCTTCCACGGGTTGTGCAGCCACCTCTTCTCGCTGACTCCGGACGACACAACCATGGAGACGATCCTGGACGCCTTTGATCGCGGTGCCCTGCGTTCCACCCTCGAGTTTCGTCCGACTCACGTCTGCATAGACGAGATCCAAGACATGCGACTGCTTCACCACCGGCTCATGCGCGCCGTCCTGCCGGCTGGCTGCACCTACCTCCTCGTCGGCGACGCGAACCAGTTACTCTACGATTTTGAAACGCCACCTGCCACGACCCTATTCATGGAGCAGCCGCAGACGTTCTTTGGCGGGGTCGACGGCGACTGGACCTCTTCGCGGCTGAGCACTTCCTTCCGGCTCACCCCACCGGTCGCCGCGCTCGTCAACGCCGTCTCAGAGCGGGACGGCCTGTCGATCCTCGAGGCCGGCAACTCGACGCCCTCCCCTCCCGCGCCGCGCGTCATCACGTGCTCGGTCTGGCAGTGGACGCAAAAGCTGGTGCCGCTCGTCCTGAATGCGCTGCGAGAGGCGGACTGCCCCTCGCAGATCAGCATCATCGCGCGGTCGGTGCGCGTGTCGCAGCCGCTCCTGGTGCTGGTGAACGCTCTGGCCTCCCAGAACGTGCCCGTGTACGTCCACTCGTGCGACGGGGTCGACCCGCGCGTGCGCGAGAAGAAGATCTGTGTGAGCACGTGGCACGCCTCAAAGGGGCTCCAGTGGCCGTACACGTTCGTGCTGGGCGTCGAGGCCAGCTCCGCGCCGCGCCCCCTGCACGTGGCTCTCACGCGGTCGCAGAGGGTGCTGGTCATCGTGAACGACTCCAAGACGCCCCATCCGGGCCTGCTGCACGCGATTCAGAGTGTCGACGATGTGTCGATCGACGCGGTCACGGCGCAGATGATTGCCTCACCGGTGGCACGTAGGAAGGACAACCCTGGCTTTGGCGGCGGGTGTGGTCCCAGGGACGTGACGCACTTTGCGCCGCGCGGCGCCGCCGCGCACCACCTCCACGGCATGATCGTCGACGTGGGAGGCCTCCCGCCCGGTGCGTCCGAGCTCCAAATGCAGCTGGTCAATCTCGAGTCCGTGTGGGAGGACGTGACGGACATCGTCGTCGACAGCGCCCTGATCGAGGCGGAGCGACGCCACACGGGCCGCTGTTTGCGCGTGGAGGAGATGCGGACGCCGATGCGGGCGTCGAGGGAGGAGCGCCTCAACCTGCTGATGAGCGGCGACCGACGGCACGTCATCGACACCCGGCTGACCGAGCGGGACCTGATCCCCGCGCTCGCAAAGTACGCGCTGCAACACTTTGACCACGCACAGAACCCGGCGCCCCGCGTCGAGCAGGCGGTGCGCGCCGCCACGGGCGCGTCGGCCTTTGCCGGCTACCACCATCGCGCGAATCGCCTCATGGCGAGTCGGTGGTGGAATGAGGACACGTTCAAGCTGGTGCTCTCCATGCTCCTCGAGGTGCTGCACGACGGCGCCACGTTCGACGTGGTGAAAGCGAAGGCGGCGGCGCGCGCGGGCGATCGCCCGCTCTATGCGCGCGTGCAGGCCTGCTCCGGCGCCGCCAGCTTTCGGTATGTGTTTGCCGACAGGCTCACGGCGGCGGAGAGGCTGAAGGCGATCATTCCGACGGCGTTGGACTCGAGGATAGAAGTTTGCGTTCTGGTGAACCTGCGCACCGGGGAGACACAGCGACTGAGACTAGCCGACCGGGACGCCTTTTTGTCCGCGTTGCAAGATTCGTAGCCGGGTTACACCCTTAAGCCCCGCACTTGGAACGTGTTAGCAGATTACCCCGTCTGCCGTCCCCCCGTGGTGTGAAACGCGGCGCCGTTGGTACTAAAAAGAAACAGTCACGATGAGAGGCACCGCGACCAACCCGCTCGCCTCTCTCTTTGACAAGTTTTGTTCCGACAAGGGGACGGTCTGGGGCAGCAGGCATCACTATGCGAGCGCCTACCACGCGCTCCTCGAGTCGAGAAACGTCGAGTCGATGATCGAGGTTGGCATCGGTGAGGACACCGCGCCGTCGATTGTGTCGTGGGCTCGCTACTTTCCGCGCGCCCGCATCTTTGCCCTCGAGATCACGCGAGCATCCACGTTCGAGGAGCGCGCCCAGAAGGGTGTGACCGACCGCCTCGTCGCTCGGCAGGCGCGAAGCGGATGCGACCACGACCGCGGCGTGTGGTCGGATCGGGTGAAGCTCAAACTGGACACGGACGCGACGAGTGCGTTCGAAATCGACCGCGCACGACTACCTTATGGGGTCGACCTCATCATCGACGACGGCTCGCACAGGATTCGCGACCAGGAGGCGACGCTGGCGCTGCTGTGGCCGCACCTGGCACCGGGTGGGCTCTACATCATCGAAGACATCTTCGTGGGGGCGCTCCCATGGGACCCTGCCCACGCGCGCGACGCGCCGACCCAAAACTCGGACTGCAACCACGAGTGCTACTATCCGCAGCGCCTCTCGGAGCAGCCGCTGCTGTACGACCGGTTTGCAGTGGGCGGGCGCGCGATCGCCAGTCGGCCCGCGCTCTTCAACTCGACGCGCGACGTGCTCGCCCAGAACGACTGGTTTTGGACGGTGACCGGCATGCACCAGGGCGGCGGTCTGGACTGCACGCTCGTGATCCGCAAGGCGGGGGTCGACTTTGCTCGCTCGCTCCCCCAGGCGTCGGCGCCGTCTCCCGCCGCGGCGGCGGAGGCCGACACCGGCGTCGCTCCGCTCGTCGCATTCCTGCTCCTCGTGCTTGGGCCCCTCGTCGGCTCCAGCTGCACGGTCGCCATAATGAGGCACCGGCACGACTACCGACCCGTGCGCAGCGCGTGATCAGGACGCAGAGCGTCCGTCCCTTCATCCATTCCAGCTCCCCGGGCCAGATGCAGGCATCCTCTCGTGACGCGCGCCGGTCGGCAGCACGCTGATGTTTCCCGTCCACGGGATCGCTTTGCCCTTGACGAGAACGTAGTACACGCCGCCGTGGCACTTGGAAGTCGCAAACGTGATCGCACCGGTCGCGGCACCCACCGCCGCGCAGACCCCGACGGTGACGACGGCCATGATGACGGTTGTGGCGATGGCCGACGCGATGGCACCGCACAGGAAGCAAAAGATGCTGCACAGCGCGCAGGCGCACGCGTCGGCGGCCACCTCCGACGCGGCTCCCACGGCGGCGGCGCCGCCGACGCCAGCGTCGATGGC
>MDSY01075456.1_pt1 | contig 12457 bp, 11 predicted proteins | sample 811131 | NCBI WGS metagenome assembly MDSY01 (sample SAMN05326643, study PRJNA326480) | marine metagenome | isolation source: seawater | place: Atlantic Ocean: South West | collected 2010
GTGGTGGAATTGGTAGACACAAGGGACTTAAAATCCCTCGCTTGCAAAAGCGTGCCGGTTCAAGTCCGGCTCCGGGTACCACTTTTCATATGCTTAAAGTAGAATAACATATGCAAAAAATTTTAATCATTCCTGATTCACTTTGGGGGTCTGAATCTGGCCATAGATCAACTCAGTTTCTTGCTAAAGCCTTATCTGATAGTGGGATGCAAGTTGGAATATTTGCATCAAATCAAGATGAAGATAACAATAGTGGATCTTTTCTAAAAAGAAACAAGGTAAGTTTTTTTTCAAAAAGTCCATATAGATTTATTCATCAATTTTTTGATTTTCCTGTTTCTCAAGAATTTAAAAAAGTTATTAATGAGTTTAAGCCTGAGCACGTTTTATATTTTGGCACTATTAGCAATAAAGTTTTTACTAAATATCTTATCAAGAAAAAAATTCCTTACTATTATCTACCACTTACTACCGAATATTATTGCTTAAAGGATTTTGCAGGTACTGAAGATGGAACTTGTTATAAGTGCATAAAAGGAAACTATATGCATGCATATAAAAATAAATGCATAGAAGGTAAAAATAAAAATTTAATACTAATTAAAAAAGCAATAGAAAGAACAATTTCAAGAAATAGAATAAAGAATGCAGATAAAATTATTGCATATTCAAATAGCCAGCTTGAAGTATTAGAACAATATGGTGCAATTACAAAAAATGCGGTAAAAACACCAATTTTTTTTAACGCCGAGCATCTTAAAGAGATAACCTCATCAAAAGGAAATTACTTTGCAGTTATAGGGCAATGCACTTCTGCAAAAGGCTGGCATTTCATACCTAGTATAATTCGTAATACACAAAATATTAAATTTAAACTTATCATATACAAAGAAGATATTGCCAAGGCCTTTATTGAGCGTTATAAAATTCAAGACTTAATATCAGCAGGCAGTGTTGAAGTTCTATCGGGACTTGAAAATCATTCCGATGTTTTAGATGTTATTGCAAATTCAAGAGGTGTCTTAATAACATCAGTTTATCCATCTACTGGAGAATTTTCTTTATTAGAGTCGCTGGGCCTCTCAAAGCCAGTCATAGTTTTTGATGCCGGAATACATAAAGAGATATTTAAAGATAAAGAAAATGCTTTGATCTCAGAAGTTGGAGATATAGAAAAATTCTCAAACGATATCAAAAATTTATATTCAGATGATATCTTATGGGATAAGCTATCGATCGGATCAAAAAAAGTCTTTAATCAGCTAACTAATTTTGATAATTTTAACGATACCGTTGAAGAAATTTTGAGAAAAAAAATCTTAGATATTAATAAATAGAAATGATCATTAACTCATCCAGTATTAGTAAATCAAGAGCTTCTATAATCAACTTAGTATTCAATTATCTTTCAGCTTTTATTCAGATATTTAATAGCGTCCTTTTACTTCCACTTTATTTAAGTTTCTTTACTCTTTCGGACTATGGTGCTTGGGTTGCTTCAGCGGCTATATTGAATATTTTTTTAATACTTGATCCAGGTCTTTCAACGGTTACAACAACCAGATTGTCACAAGCATTTTCATCTGATGATGATGATAACTTTCAATCTACTTTCCTCTCCGGGATACTTTTTTCTGCGGCTATGGGGGTATTGGTTTTTATTATAGGTTGGCTATTAATTGGCTTGGTACCAAGCATGATCACTTATGATGGAGATAGGATTGATGAAATATATCTAGCTATGCTATTAAATGTAATGGCAATGTCACTTGCCCCACTAACAAGCGTATTAGATTCATTTTTTCAGTCATTGCTTAAGACATTTGTGGGAAGTTTTATATGGATATGCTCTATAATAGCTAGTCCTATAACTATATTAATTTGCTTGTATGGTGATTGGGGTATTGCTTCACTTGCAATGGGGTATTTGGCAACAAATGTATTTGCTGTCATAGTAAAATCAATAGCAATTTTTGGTTATTACTGGAAAAGATCAATACAAGTATCATTTTTTAAACTCAAAAATATTAATATCAAACCTTTATTTCATGATATTAAATATTTATATTTAAAACGTTTCTCTTCTTCGCTTGCAGAAAATCTTGAAACTTCTATGGCAGGTATTTTTTTTAGCACTGAAGTTTCTGGATCAGTATCAATCATAAAAAAATTAATTATGTCAATTTCACTTTTCTCAAATGCTATAGCTGTTTCTATTTTTTCATCTATGTCACATTCTTTTGCTGAAAATAATCCTGACAGTCTGAAATCGGCATTAAAAAAAACAATATATGCCTCTGATTTAATTCAAATATTTGGCCTTTGTATATTATTTTTAGTTTATAAGCCTTTGCTTTTTGTATGGCTGGGTCAGGATATAGACTTGAGTTATCTCTTTATTATTGCCATGTCCGTATCAAGCTTTGTAATGATAAAAAGTAATCTTTTATATACTATCCTTATATCCAAAGGATTATTCAAGGAAACTTCTTTAATCTATGTTTTAGAAATTATAATAAGGTTAGTTGGATCATTTATATTAGTTAAGGTCGTTGGGTTGTACGCACTTCCGTTAGCTGCATTCCTTGGAACCTCTTCAACCTTATTCATTTTATCAAAAATTCTTATGATCAAATCATCCATAACTAGAAGTGAGATATTTTTACCATTCAGTAGATATAAATATTGTGTATCAGCATTAGCAGTGCTTTATGGATATTTTATTACATACCCAAATAGTCAATTTGATGCGATAACAACAATAATATACAGTTCGGCCTCATTTTTATTTTTAATGCTTTTAAGTAAGAGCTTGAGAACATTTGTTTTCGAGACATACAATAATTACAAGAAAAAATAAGATATAAATAAAATATTAAAACGTCTTCTCATTCCTTACCTTAATCATATTCCTTAAGAATTATGTAAAAGACTTTACCTTAAATGATTTTTTTATTTCCAAATAGTCATCAAGAGTTTTAAATAGAAGTGCCTGTGTTGGAATAAAAACAGTAAAGTCGTATAAGTTTTGTTTAATTTAAAATTTAATAATTTACTAGAAAAAAATTTAACTAAAACTCTAAATAATATAGTAAAAAATATTTGAATAACTATATATAAAATTTTAATGACTATGCCATGAATTGTTTTATATAAATATTGATTTACCTAAGTTGATAAATTTTCTGTTATTAAAGAAACACAATTCTTATTATTTAGAATCATTATTTCATTATTTGTTATTTCAGATGCAAAAAAACTAAAAAAATGTTTCAATTCCTTTGAAAATGGCTTGCCATCATTCTCTAAATTAAATGACAAGAATATCCTGCCATTACTATTTAAATTATTTTCAATAATATTTATTAAAAACGCACCCCACTCTTTATTTGTCCAGAGTGCCTCGCTTTTATGCCCATTAAAACAAATCATGTATGCGCAAACTAGATCATATTTCTTATTAGTGATTAACTTTTCATCAAAAATTATTTTTTGATGATATTTTTTAAGTTTAAGTGCATTGGTTGATTCGTCATAAAATTTATTACCTAATATATCTATAGCCTCACTTTCATTTTGATAATAATTGCATATAAAAGGAAAGTAACCAGCTCCAGTTCCAAGGTCTAATATCGATAATTTAGATTTTGAATTATTTAAATATAGTTTCTGGACTCTAATAAGAGCCTCTTGAATAAAAAGTTCCTTTAATATGAAATATTTTTCAAATGACTGAGAATCATCTGATGCTGAATCAATCTTTAATAAGATATGTTGTCGATTTATAATATTTTTTATTTTAAAATAGTCAATTAATACCTTTGGAAAAAGAAAATTAGATAAGCGTATGAGCCTATAAAAATTTATTAATTTAGATTTAATTATTAGTTTAGACATGACTGATATTATAAACTTTTTTATGATTTCAGGGGACGATATATTTTAGGTATTTAAGCACGTATAGATTATAATTTCGACGTGTTCACAATAAAAATACTTTAAAAATCGTATGATCTTTAGGGACCTCTGGATTTTATTATTTCACATGATAGCTTTTGATACATATGTTTCTATGATTAATGATTAATGATTAATCAATTAATATGATTTACTAAAAAGGCAATAGTCATGCAAAATTACCTTCAACTACAACCATTAAAAACTTTTACAAGTATTGTTTTTGCTTTTGGTCTCTATTTTTTATTTCTATCATTTTCAAATGATGAAATGCTTAATGTAAACAGCCTTTTCATATCTTATATTGCAGGTTTAGCTGCTATTTATTGCATGTATTTATTTATTAGCTTTCATGAAAAGCAATATAAATTACTCGTCTTTGCTCTTATCTGTTTCTCACTTAGGATGTTTGTTGGTGTGGTTCATTATTTATATTTTTTTGAGTCAGACTACCTATTATCATATTCATCATCATTTGATTATTTAGATGAATATATTTGGGCACAAGACTCTATGAATATAATTAGTGGCACCCTGAATGGAACTATTGATGCTGATGATGCAGGAGCTGCTCAAGCTCGCTCAATGAATAAAAACTATGAGATGTTATTTTTTATGTCTTTATTGTATTATTTCGGTGGAGAGAAAGTTCTTGTGGTAGCCAGTTTTAATTCTTTAATTGTAATTTTTTCAGCCTTTTTAATTTATAAAATTTCTTATTCTTTAAGAAAGAGTAAAAAGATAGCTTTCTTTTGTTTTATTCTTGTTGCACTTCAGCCAATGGAATTTATATCCTCTATTCTTGCAAGAGACATATTTGGACAATTCATTATTATATTTTCTCTATATCTAATGCTTAGCTTTTTTCATACAGGGTATTTAAAATACTTTTTTGTCCTTATAGCATCTTTATTAACAAGCTTTGTGAGAGAGGTTTATGCATTAATTCCAGTTGTGGCTATTGTCATGCCAGCTATATTGAATGAAATATCTAATGGATTTATTTCTAAAAAAACTTTAATTGGGATTGTTCTGTTTATAGCGCTAGCTATTATTTCCTATGATTTTGTTATTAATTCTATTCTTTATCGCTTCATGGAAAAAGACTTTATATCTTTAATATTGCAGCTACCTGTTTCTTTAGTTTACGCATTAGTTGGTCCATTTCCTTGGACTCAGATTTTTCTTCAACCTCCTGGATATGAATTTCACATACCTCAATACATTACTTCTGTTTATAATTTTGTTTTGATAACAGGAACGATATCCTATTTCTTAAAATTTAAAGTAAAAAAGATAGATTACCTAATTTTAGCTTATGTATTTTTATTCTTTTTTTCAGGAATTTTAGTATATGGCGGCCACCATACCACCTATTATAGTGTGGCAATTCCCTTATTAATTCTTTTTGATAAAGATTCTAAGTTATCTTTATTTTTTGTAAGGTTCTTTCTAATATTTATGTTTTGGGTTTTAATGAATATTATTTATACCCTTATTACATAATTTATATATATATGAAAAAAATAGATAGAAAAATTTGGTCTGTAATTATGGCTGGAGGCTCTGGATCAAGGCTATGGCCTGTCTCTAGAACCACAATGCCGAAACAATTTTGCTCTTTAGATGGAGAGGAAAATCTTTTCTATAAAACAATAAATAGAGCTTATCAGTTAGACAAAAATAATCCTTTATTAGTTATTATTAACAAGGAATATAAATTTCTTGCAATTCAGGAATTAAACAAGCTTGGAGCTGAATATCACTTAATTCTCGAACCGGAAAAGAAGAATACAGCCCCAGCGATAGCAGTAGCTTGCCGATATGCACTTAACTATCATGATGATCCTCAATTATTAGTGTTATCGTCCGATCACCATATTTCAAGTCAGGAGGATTTCATCTCTACTATTTCAAACACCATAAATGCAGATGATAGAAATTCCATAGTAACTTTTGGTGCAAAAGCCTCATCACCTGAGACCGGATATGGATATATTCAATATGAAGAATCTAATGAACTTATTCATAATATAAAGAGGTTTGTTGAGAAACCACCTAAAAATAAAGCAATTGAGTATGTTAATGATGGTTCGTACCTATGGAACACTGGAATTTTTCTTTTTTCAGCAAATACTATGTTAAATGAGCTAAAAGCAAATGCGCTTGAAACTTTTGAGGTTTCCAATGCTATAAATTTAAAAATTGATTTAAATAGCAACATTCATGAGCTCGATCAAAGTATTTTCTCTAGTTTCCCCAATATATCTATCGACTATGCAGTATTGGAAAAAACAAAAATAGCAAAAGTTGCAGTCATTTCATTTGAATGGTCTGACTTGGGAACATGGCCATCTATATGGAAAAATAGTAGTGAAAAAGATGCAAACAATAATGTTTCTTTAGGAGCTACCCAATTAATAGATACTAAAAATTCCTTATTAATCTCAAATGATAAACATATTTCAGCAATCGGAATAGAGGATATGATTGTAGTTAATACTGCTGATGCTATTTTGATATCATCTATGAATTCTGTAGATAAAATAAAAGACTGCATTGAAATTATTGAAAAAGAAAATCCTCTTATAATTTCAGAAAATAGAAAAGTTTTTAGACCATGGGGTTGGTATGATTCTCTTGAGAAAGATGCATCTCATCAAGTAAAACGAATACATGTCTATCCAGCTCAAAAACTTTCTTTGCAAAGACATCAGCATAGGGCAGAAAGATGGGTGGTTATAAAGGGTGTTGCAACAGTAACGCTTGATGAAGATGAATATGAATTTAATGTCGGTGAAGTTGTGCAAATAAACATTATGCAAATCCACTCTTTGGCAAATAATACGAAAGATGATCTAGAAATTATTGAGGTTCAATTAGGTGACTATTTGGGTGAAGATGATATAGAAAGATTCGAAGACATTTATGGAAGAGCATAATTATTATAAATTTTGCTATATAATTACATTTTTTAAACATCGAACATTATGAATTCTTACAATCCTGAAGAGAGAGATGATCAAGTAGATTTAAGCATTGTCTTCAGAATTATTTGGGATAGAAAATTTATAATTAGTTTTCTCACATTGGTAGCAGCATCCATTTCTGTTATCTACGCCCTTAGTATTCCAAATATTTATGAATCTAAAGTTGTTTTATCTCCTTCAACATCATCAGAATCTAATAATATTAATATTTCCGGAACTGCTGGTGCCTTAGCAAGAGTTGCTGGTATTGATCTGGGCGGAGGATCTGACAAGGGCCCAAATATTACTCTTGCAATAGAGAAAATTACTTCAAGAAAATTTGCTCTAAATTTTATTGCAGAGAATTCTTATGAGCCTGAACTAATTGCTTCAATTGATGCAGTTATCGATGAAAATTCTATTATATATGATAATGATTCTTATGATTCAATTTCTGATTCATTAACCTCTAAACCTAGAGACATTGATCTTTATAAAGGATATATGGATAGAATCAGTATTTTTTTTGATAAAAGAACTAAATTCACCCATATTTCATTTAAGCATTATTCACCTCATTTTGCTAAGGAGTTCCTTGATAAGCTGGTTACAACTATAAATGATGATATAAAAAATCAAGAAGTAAGTACTGCGAATGAATCCATTAAATATTTAGAGAATCAAATTGCCAAAACAAACGTTTCCGATCTAAAGTTTATTTTTAGTAAACTTATAGAGAAAAATATTAAAACAATTTTATTAGCCGAAGTTAATCCTGAGTTTGTATTTACAGTTCTTGATCCAGCATATGTTCCAGATATTCGGAGTTCGCCTTCAAGAGGCTTAATATGTATCCTAATAACCTCATTTAGTTTTTTATTTATAATGATGTATTTTATAGTAATGGACTACTTTAGATTAATAAGAATCGATAAGGAATAAAATATATGAAAAGTAAAGTTGCTTTAATTACTGGTGTGACAGGACAAGATGGCGCTTATTTAAGCGAATTTCTTCTTGATAAAGGATATGAAGTTCATGGGATGAAAAGAAGAACTTCACTATTTAATACTGATAGGATAGAGCATCTAATTTCTCATAAAAATTTTAACTTTCATCACGGGGACATGACTGATTCGAGTAGCTTGGTTAATATTATTTCAAATACAAAACCAACTGAGATATATAATCTAGCAGCTCAAAGCCATGTTCAAGTATCTTTTGAAGAACCTGAATATACTGCAAATGCAGATGGAATAGGAGTTCTCAGGATATTAGAGGCTATAAGATCATTAGGTCTTAAGGACCAAACGAAGTTTTATCAAGCTTCTACATCAGAATTATTTGGAAAAGTACAAGAAATACCTCAATCAGAAAAAACTCCGTTTTATCCAAGAAGTCCATACGGAGTCGCAAAATTATATGCATATTGGATAACTGTAAATTATAGAGAGGCTTATAACATTTTTGCTTGTAATGGAATTTTATTTAATCACGAGTCACCTTTACGAGGCGAGACATTCGTTACAAGAAAAATAACAATGGCCTTAGCAAGAATCAAACTAGGCTCTCAAGAGACTCTAAAGCTTGGAAATATGGATGCATTAAGAGATTGGGGCCATGCTAAAGACTATGTAAGAATGCAATGGATGATGTTGCAACAAGACAAGCCAGACGATTTCGTTATATCTACTGGTATTCAATATTCGGTTAGAGAATTTGTAAATAAAACTTGTGAAGCTTTAGATATTGATATTAGTTGGGAAGGGGTTGGCGAAGAAGAAAAAGGCTTTAATAAAGATGGGATTTGCATTGTTGAAGTAGACCCAGTTTACTTCAGACCAACAGAGGTTGAAACACTCTTAGGAGATTTTTCTAAAGCTAAAGATATTTTAAAATGGGAACCAGAAATAAGTTTTGAAAGTCTAGTTCAAGAAATGGCAGAGTCAGATCTTGAAATTGCAAGGCTTAATCAAGAAAATAATTTTGTTATTAAGAAATTTCATAGAAAGGATATTTAATGTCTAATTTTGCTCCAATTCCTTTGGCTTGTTCAACATGGGATCATGAAGAAATGAACGTTATGCAAGAAGTAATTACTTCTGGAATCTTTACCATGGGTGATAATGTTCAAAAATTTGAAAAACAATTTGCTCATTACCATAGCTCCAAATATTGTGTAATGGTTAATTCTGGATCTTCTGCAAATTTTCTTATGATTGCAGCATTATTTTTTACAACAGGAAAGAATAAGCTCAAGCGAGGCGATGAGGTCATAGTGCCTTCAGTTTCTTGGTCTACCTCTTACTCGCCTTTGTATTATCATGGTCTTAAATTAAGGTTCGTTGATGTTGATAAAGATACCTTAAATATAAGTGCAAAAAATATTAAAAATGCAATTACAAAAGATACTAAGGCTGTTATGGCGGTTAACTTGCTAGGCAATTCGTGTGAATATAAAGAGATAATTAAATTATGCGAAGAGCATAATTTAATTCTTCTTGAAGATAATTGCGAGTCGTTAGGGGCTGAGTATGAAAATAAAAAATCAGGAACTTTTGGTTTAGTCAGCAGTTGTAGCTCATTTTTTTCACATCACATTTCTACAATGGAAGGTGGTCTTATCCTAACTGATGATGAAGAAATCTATCATATACTTTTATCTATAAGAGCCCATGGATGGACTAGAAACTTACCGGAAGAAAATTTAATTTGTAGCAAGTCCAAGGACCCGTTTTATGAATCATTTAGGTTTATTCTCCCAGGTTATAACGTCAGACCTCTTGAACTATCTGGAGCCCTTGGGACGAAACAAATCCATAAAGTAGATAGCTTGGTAGAGAAAAGAAGGTTGAATGCTAAGATTTTTCAAGAAATGATGGCAGAATTTGATTTCGTTGATATTCAGAAAGAAAAAGGGTCTTCTTCATGGTTTGGGTTTGCATTAATCTTAAATGATAAAGCTAATTTCTCAAGAGCTGAATTGGTAGAAAATCTAAACTCTAGGGGAATAGAAACCAGGCCTATTGTTTGCGGTAATATATTAGAAAATGAAATGACACGATATTTTGATTACAGCACCTCAGGTAATTTTTCTGTAAGTGAAAATATTCATTCTAATGGACTGTTTATTGGCAATCATCATGAGGATATAAAAGACGGTCTAAAAAACTTACATGATTCACTATGTCAGATCGCAAGATAAATAAAATTTTAGTTATTGGTGGATATGGGTTCATAGGAAGCCATATTTCAAATTATTATGAATCTAATGGTGTTGAGGTACATAAGACTACTAGATTCTTTGATGTAAAGCTCTCTAATCCTAATGACTATCAATCAAATTATTCTAAATCATCTTTTATCGAGATATTACTAAAAAATAATTTTGACTTAGTATTTTATTTCAGCGGCAATCCATATCCAGCTTTTTCAGAGAAAGATCCATTCTATGACATTGAACATACAATTACTCCAACTATAAACTTACTAAATGCACTTGTTGAAACAAAATTTAGAGGGTCTTTATGGTATGCCTCCTCTGTTGCAGTTTACGGTAAAACAAATCTTCCAGTTCAATCAGAAGATGATGTTTGTTGTCCTCTTTCGTCATATGGGTTGGCAAAATTAACTGCAGAGGAATACATTAAACTATATTCTAGAAAATTTAATATTTCTGCTGGAGCATTTAGAATTTTTTCTACATTTGGCGAGGGGTTAAGTAGACAAATAATATATGATTTATTTATCAAATCTAATTACGAATCAGATGTGCTTGAGCTATATGGAGGTGGTAAAGAGGAAAGAGATATTTGTTATGTTGGTGATCAAGTAAGCAGAATGGTTAATATTGTTGAAAAAATCCAACCAAATGGAGATGTTTTTAATATTGGCTCCGGAGTCTCTTACACAACAGAATTTATTGCAGAATCTATTTTAAATCTACTAGGGTCTTCAAAAAAAATAAAATATATAGATCCTATTAGAAAATTCGACGGCTTTCAGTGGACTGCATGCACAAAGAAGTTTGCTTCAGTTACTCCAAATATTCAACCCAACTTTCAAGAATCTCTTAAAAAAACACTTGAAAGTTATAAAATGGAAGCATTGCAGAAATGACCTTTGAAGATCATGTGAGTAAATATGGCCCAATAAGTTTTGATGACTCAAGGGGGTACTTAAAAGTCCTTTCTGAGGATGCTGAATTAGGTATGTCTTACAAGGAGTCTTTCTCTAAAAAAGGAGTTTTTAGAGGTATGCACATTCAAGGACCTCCATATTTACAAACTAAGCACATCAGAATTTTACAAGGCTCAATAATCGATTATGTGATCATTTTAGATAAGCAAAATAAAGACTTCGGAAAAGTCTTTTCTAAAAAAATAGACTCTTCAGAGGCTGTTTATAACATCCCAAGATATTGTGCTCATGGTTTCTATGCCCTAGAGGATACCGTACTAAGATATATTTGCATTGGTACGTATTCTGAAAAAGATGAGGTGTGCATCAAAGAGCATCCAAAAAATTTAGACGATTTAATAATTTCAAATAAAGATCAGAATGGAATAACGTTAAAAGAATGCATTAAATCTTTTGATAAAACAATATGGGAGTAGAGAATGATTGAAGTAAAAGATGGTGATATAGTTCTGGCAAGATATATTCCGGCTGATAGTGCCTGGGAAGGTGGCTTAAGTTTTTTTTCAGAGGACGAGGATTATATACAGGTAGGTACATGGGGGTATGATTCACCAAAAGAGCTTTTAGCTCATACGCACAACGAAGTTCATAGAGATGTTGCATGGACTCAAGAAGTTATTTTTATTAAAAAGGGCAGCATAAGAGCAGAGATTTACAATTTATCTAACAAGAGAATTAAAGATATAGTTTGCAATGCTGGTGATATCATAATTCTATTAAGAGGAGCTCATGGCTATCATATTCTTGAAGATAATACTCAAGTATTAGAAGTTAAAAATGGTCCATATGTTGGAGCCGAATTAGATAGAGTAAGGCTAAAAACTTAGGACTAATGGACAATATTTTTTTTGACAAGAAGGATTTAAAAAAATGTGGTGATAATGTAATTATTGGCAAGACAGTTAGAATTAGATATCCCCACTTAGTAGAAATTGGCGATAATGTAATTATTGATGATTTTACCTATATAAGCACTTCACTAAAAATATCATCATATGTTCATATATCATCAGGCTGCAAGATTATTGGTGGTCCTGATAGTTATGTTGAGATGCAAAATTTTTCAACACTTTCACCAAACGTCGTTTTATCTGCTGGGAGTGATGATTATCTTGAGGGAATCGCCACGCCTTTAGTTGATGCAAAGTTCAAAGGTAATGCGGAGATTGGCAGCATTATCCTTGAGGAGCATACTATCGTCGGCTCTAATTCAACAATTCTTCCAAATGTGATACTTAAGAAAGGATCAACACTAGGTGCCAACTCTGTCGTAAATAAAGATCTAGAGGAATGGAGTCTTAATGTTGGAATTCCATCTAGAAAAATAAAGA
>MDSY01148103.1_pt1 | contig 12452 bp, 5 predicted proteins | sample 811131 | NCBI WGS metagenome assembly MDSY01 (sample SAMN05326643, study PRJNA326480) | marine metagenome | isolation source: seawater | place: Atlantic Ocean: South West | collected 2010
TGTGTGGGAACGAAACAAAAAATCTCTCAACATCTCTCGTCTGTCTCTCTCTCTTCTTCTCTCTTCTCTCTTTTTTTTACTTTTTTTGCCTCTCGATCTCTCTTCACACTCACTCTTCTTGCATAAATAACAACAACGAACCAACACGAGAGAGAGATTTAGAAATGATGACATCGTCGTCGTCGAAAGTCGGTGGTGGTGGTGTCAACGGTGGGTACGTGGAGATGGAGAGACAAGATCAAAACACAAGCACGACGACACCGATGATGTTCTCAAAAGCAGCCTCGTTCTCCTCTTCTTCCTCTTCTTCGTCCAACAAAGCCGGTAAAGGTGGAGAGAATAATAATAAAAAGAATATCAACGGAGCGACGAAAAGGTTGTTGTCTCGCGCCTTTTCGAGAGTGAAAGACGACGACGACGACGATATAAACAACAACAACAACATTAATAACAACAACGAGGAAGAAACAGAGGACGAACACGAACTGTTATCGTCGTCGACGCCGAAATCAACGACGATTCAGACGACAAAAAGACAAAAGAAGAAGAAGAAGAAGAGTTTAACTCCAGCGAGAGGGAGTTTGTGGTCGCCCAGGAGAGACAACAGTCCTTTACCGACGAAAAAGAGCAGCAGCGATGGGGATGGCACAAAAAATCCCAACCACATGGAACGAGGGGAAGACGTCATCACGCAGTTTTTAGGGGACGACGAACCTACCACGATACACAACAGAGAGGCAGAGATGAGTAGCAGCACGGATAACACCAACAACACGAGGAGTAGTAGCATCAACAGTAGTAGCGGAAGAGGCAATAGCGAGAACTCCACGTCGACGACGGTCCTCACGAGGAAGAGAAACATCTTTGCTCGATTCTTTGGCGCGTGTTTCGGAGGCGCGAATGCGTCGTCGTTCAATGACAACAATACAAATACGAAACAACAACGAAACATACGGGATGATGCGAAAGCACCGCTCAGGAAAGAAGAGAAAGCGCCGACAGTTGCCGGGTGCGTTCCGGTTCCGTGTCTTAAACCGCAGTTCTCCAACGTCGTCGGCGAAGGATTTACTTTGCACACGGGCGCGTATTTTCTCCCTGCACCGGAAACGTACAGATGCGCGAAAAGCGGCAACGCGACGAGTAAGCCATGTTTAGTTCTCGATTTAGACGAAACGTTAGTCCACTCGTCGTTTCGGCCGATACCGAACCCGGATTATATAATCCCGGTTGAAATCGACGGCAGAATAACCGACGTGTACGTGTTGAAAAGACCTTGGGTGGATTTGTTCTTAATCGAGATGGCAGAAAAATACGAGTTGGTGGTGTTCACGGCCTCGTTAGCGAAATACGCGAATCCTTTGATGGATAAACTGGACGTCCACGGTGTCGTTCGACACCGATTATTTCGAGACGCGTGTTACCCGTTCCAAGGGAACTACGTCAAAGACTTGACCTGTTTAGGCCGCGACTTGCGCAAAACCATCATCATCGACAACTCTCCTTATTCCTACATGTTCCATCCACAAAACGCATTACCGGTGTCATCGTTCATCGACGACCCAGCCGACGACGCGCTGTTCGACATGCTTCCTCATTTATACCAACTCGCGGAGAGCGAAGACGTTACGGTGACGTTGTACCAAAACGAAGGGTACATGCCTCGCGCTCGATTTTACCCCACGCGCATGGACAGAGCGCCCGCGTACGATAGGTTAGGCAACAAAATCTAGATAGATACTAATTTACATAAATGCATGAAATTTCCATTTTTCACTGATACCAGTTTTGCATATTCTCTCTTCTTCTTCTCTCTTTTTCGAAGCGTCGAAGTTGTGTTGTTGTTTGTATTATTATATTGCGATAGATATAATTGACTGATTGATGGAAAAAAAAGTAAAAAACTTAAAAACTTCTTCGCAACAACAAAAGAGTCTCGTCTCGTCTCTTCCATTCTTTCTCTCTCTACTACTCCTACTATTTATATTTGTTTCGATTATTCGATATGACGTCGTCGTCTGATGGTGGTGGTCTTGAGGACGGTGAACACGCCGCCGCTGCTTCTAAAGCTGCAGAAGGAGAAGAAGACAAAGAAGAAGAGAAGACGATTTTAGTTTTACCGGAGTCGAACAACGACGACGACGACCGAACCAAAAAGAACGACGACGACGACGACGCGCAACGCGAACACGAACAACAAATAATAGACCCGGCGGTAGCGGCTGAAATTCCAGAAGACGTCTTGAAAGCGGCGTTAGGGGAGGATTCGTCGGGAGGCAGACGACGGACATCTCGCGTGACAAAAGCGAGAGTGATTATGATAGACGGACAACCGGTGTTGCGTTCGAACAACTACGGTTTAACCGAAGGCGAACCGAGCGTGTTTTCGAGCGAGTTGGGAGGACACGATGGAAGTCGAGAAACGCGTCCGGGTCGCACGTCGTACGTATTCGAACAGAAGAAACCGAGAAAACCGTACACGAGGACGAAACCGAGGGCACCGAAAGTTTTAACCGCCGACGAAGAGGCGACGGCGGTGAACAAGAAAGATATTCAAAAGGACATCGAATTGGCGATTTCGAAACGGGCCAAGTACTTACATCAACAAATATCGCATTTAAAGCCATTCATGGAAGAGAAGGCGGTGCAAGCATTAGAGGAGAGAGCGGAAAAGTATGAACCGAGCGATAAGCTGTTGATGCCAGTTGAGAATCAACCGGCGGCGATTACTGCGGTGTTGAGAGAGTACCAGCTGGAAGGTTTGAGGTGGGCTGTTCGAATGTTCGATCAAGGATGTTCGTGCATCTTGGCCGACGAGATGGGTTTAGGAAAAACGTTACAATCGATTTCGTTTCTCGCGTGTATCAAAGAAATGCGCGGGGTGAAAGGGCCGCATTTGATCGTCTGCCCTCTCTCAGTAATGAGTTCGTGGATGGACGAACTCGCCAAATGGTGTCCAAAATTAAGAGTCGTTCGGTTACACAGTTCGGATGAAAACGAACGTCAAAGGCTACGAAGAGAAGTCGTGATAAATACAGAAATATACGATGTCGCTCTAACGACGTATGAAATGGCGTGTAATCCATCTTTTGCGCTCGCGTTGACGCAAAAAGTGTACTGGAGATGCGTCATCTTAGACGAAGGGCACAAGGTGAAGAACGAAGAGACGACGGCGCATCAGATTTTGAAGCGCATTCACCGTCAACACACCATCCTTTTGACTGGTACGCCAGTGCAGAATAACTTGCACGAGTTATATGCGCTTTTATCGTTTCTTCACCCGGACGTGTTTACTTCCTCGGAGCCGTTCGACCGCGCTTTTAATTTGAACATGAGGGAGCATAAAGTCGACGAAAAATTACTCGCGAAGGCGCACTATTTAATGCGTCCGTTCGTTTTGAGGAGAGTCAAAGGCGAAGTAGAAGTTTCGTTACCGCCAAAAGTTGAAACGAAAATTATGTGCCCTTTGTCCTCGGCACAAACGTTTTGGTACAGGCGGTTACTGATGCGGGAATCGGGCGCTTTGCAATCGCTCGAAGCGGCGGCTTCCGAGAACGAGAAAAAACTTGCAGGAGTCTCCGGCGAAGATGCGAAGGAAAAATCTAGTAGCGGTGGCGGCGATTGGCGCAAATTGAACTCACTGTTGATGCAACTGCGGAAATGTTGCAATCACCCGTACTTGTTTTCGCCGGGTATCCAGGATGAAGGCGTCACCTTAGAAGATATCATCGAAGCCTCAGGGAAGTTATCGGTATTAGATCGCATTTTGATCAAGTTGAAAGAAAATGGCCACCGCGTGGTTATTTTCTCGCAGTTTACATCTATGTTGGATATATTAGCGAATTTTTTGCATTTGCGCGGTTATCAATACGCTAGACTCGATGGTTCTACAAATCGTGTGCAGAGGTCTATAGATATTGCGGCATTCAACCGTCCAAATTCGCCTGTGTTTGCATTTCTTTTAAGTACTCGCGCGGGTGGTTTGGGCGTAAACTTGCAAACGGCAGATACGTGCGTCATGTTTGATAGCGATTGGAACCCTCAGGTAGATATGCAAGCAATGGCGAGAGTCCATCGCATCGGTCAGAAGAAAACGGTGCACATATATCGATTAGTTACTGCTGGCACCGTAGAGGAACGAATGACGCAACGCGCAGAGAAAAAATTATTCTTAGAAAAAATGGTATCCAGAGGCTCAACTGCCGCTGCAGAGGCTATGGAAGCGCTGGATAAAAACGATTTGTATTCGATGTTACGTTTTGGTGTCGATGCCGTCTTCTCTAAAGATTCTGGCGATGCGCCGACAGATGAAGAGTTATCCACGCTCATGGATCGAAGCGAGGAGGGCGAGCGCAAACGAAGAGATTTGCAAACGCTGAAAGAAGACACGCAGTTTACGGCGACTGATTTCGTTGAAGGCAAAGCTGAGGAAACTCCTATTTCAACATTTATGATGCCGGCAAAGATTGCAGAATCCGTCGGCGATGCATCTTTAGTTCAGGTGAAAAAGAACACGTCTTTAAAAGAAATCGCAAAGGAGTTTCAAAGCAACATACTTTCCGGTAAGCGCAATCGAAAGACGACGACTATGCAAGTTGACGGCGGTCATGGTCTCGGTATGGTTACCGTGTTAAAGTCAAACGATTACGATTTACAATCTGGCGAACCTTCCGTAAACGCGAAAGAGTCGGGGTTAAGTCAAGCACAATTACAGGGCGGGAAACGTTCCCGCGGTCAAGTCGCGGGAAGAGATTACGGTCACGCGTACACGTGTCAAGGATGCTGGGACGGTGGCCAAATCGTCTGCTGCGACTTGTGCCCAGTTTCTGTTCATCCTGAATGCATTGGATACACCATGGAAGAAATTGGACGCACGGCGAGATGGTCATGTCCGCACCACACGTGCCACGATTGTGGTCGGAAGTCTGCCGCGGTCGGCGGTTTGTTGTTTCGATGCGAGTGTTGCACTCGCGCCTATTGTGAAGACCATTTACCGCAAGGTGCTGAGATAATAGGAAAATGTAAACGATTTGAAGCGTTAGGACAGATACACCCGGCACAGGCGTGCTTTATTCGATGCGACGCGGATTGTCAAAAGTTTGGTGAAGAACACGAGGAGATCAAGAAATACAACGCCGGAGGTGATGAACACGGAGGTGGTGTAAAGGGATCGTCCGGATGGGTGATGGGTAAAAAAGTTGCCATCACGGACGTTTGGATCGAAGATCGCGATACGGAGCTCGAACTGCCATTAGGGAATGGTTCCGTGAAAGCGCTGGCGTACGCCACGTTTACGGATCTCGTTCACTTTTTGTTGCGAACAGAAGGTCCGAAAAAGAACCAAAAGAAAGGAAAGAAAAAGAAACCAGAAGAAGTAGAAAACGAATTAATTAACGATGCGATCATGGAAGAGGAAGCAGAGGAGGAAGAAGCTCCCGAGGCTGGTGAGGATGCCGTGATAAGAGGCGCTGTTGCGTATTACACGAAAAGGAATGAAAGCGTTGATGAAATCGCCAGAGAGCGAGGATTGGACGCGCGCGATATTGTCGCTTGGAATAAGGCGGAATATCCAAATATTTCACGCAAGTCGCAACTTTTAGAACGCACGAAACTTTGGATGCAACCAGCACCGCCACCATCAAAGACTTTAGAAAAATTGTCTGAGAAAGAGCAGGCGCAGCGCTTGCTTGAACAGCGCAAAGCCGCAGAAGCTGCAGCGGCTGCTGGATTAGTAAAGGGTAAGAATGAAAGCGCAAACGCGCAAGATGCAAACGTCAATCCTAAAGATCCGTGCGTTTTCGGGCGACCTCTGAAACTTTTGAGACAGAAAGACATCGATCCTGCGGAACGCGATAAAATTATGGCCGAAATGTTCCGACGCGTTCGTCCTCACCTGGAAAGAAACAAAGAAATGGCGAAAGTACGTGAACGCGAAAATGCGGATTTGGCTAAGATTGAACAAGAAAAGGAACGGATCCGTACGAACGAACGCAATCGTCGCCTAGAGAGACGCGAAACTGGTGCACCTGTTTCCGGGTACGATCTCTTGCGATCTGGATTAGCTTCTGGAGTCGAAGCCTCTATTAATCGAAGAGGAGCTCCTCTTCCCGTAGTTTTGCCGCATAAGGGTCGAATCGACGAAGAAAAAGTGACGAATATTAGAAACGCCATCTTGAGAACGCTCGGCGAACGCAGACGAAAGATGAACGCCGCGGCGACGACGACGAAAAAGAAGAAAGAAGGTAAAAACGAAGAAGAGGAAGCGTACATAACTTCCACTGAAATAAAAGTTTTGATGGCGAGACTTTATCGCGCGCACGATGCGGCTACTTTAGACCATGCTCGCGCGATGTGGACCCACGACGAATTCGGGGACGCTCTCGGATACAACTTGGCCATTGTTACTCTAGAACGCGATGGATTTATCGAATCCAAATTACATAGAAAGTGGCCGGAAATCCTCGACTTATGCTCTTTACGATTACGAAAGGATGCTCGAATTCCGGATGCGCTCAGCGGTGAGTGCTCAATTGAACCTGTTGATGAAGATGAACAAACAGACGGCGACGTTGACGACAAGAGGAGTACGGGCGAAGCGAAGAAAAATCTCGTTATGGAAAAAGTTCCAGTCAAAGTTCAATGCGGAGGAATGGAAGGATTTATGCGTCCAGGAGCTCGAAGAGGGGAGGAAAACGTCATGTTCTACAAGAAAGATCGAAAAGGCAACGTTACTTCTGAGGAACAACTCGTCACGGCTCTCGAGTTTGAGCGTTTGGGTGGACGAGGCAACGCACGAAAGTGGCGTCAATCCATACGTATACATAGCGGTTACCCGATCGAGGAACTAGAAGCGGATGAATTGAAGAGGGGTGTGCCCATTGGTAAATGGTTGCGTGACGAAGGTGGCACGTGGCGTGCAAATGTCGTCGGTCGACCCGCGGAAATCTGGTCGGACGGTTCGCAAGCGTATAAATTTTGCGAGTTTGTGGGATACAAAGCCGATTCTGGCGAACACGAAATTCGCTACGAAGATGGCACTCACCAGTGGTTGTTCATATGTCTGAATAAGTTCCGATTTCCAGACGGTCTCCCGGTGAAGTTACCATACGAAAGTATCCCATCTGCACGTAGTCGCTCGCGAGCCAACGCCAATAAGGATGCGTCTGGAGGAGGAAGAGTAGGACAACGAGGCGTCGGCGGCGCGTGGGCCGCAGATGGAATAAATATGAACGCGAGAGGTACGCTAAACGGCGAGGAAGCTTTGGAATCCGGGTACAGAGTGTATTATTGCGCAGCAGATGATACCATCGATGGAGTTGCAGCCGCTATTGGCGTGAACGCGAACGAGTTGTACTCGTGGAACGCGCCTTTTTATGAGGAAGGAGACTTGCCACAATCTGGACCGTTGAAAGAAAAGACTCGATTGTTCCAACAAATTCCGCCACATCAAGACGAAGTGCTTGCCGGAGCGGTCGCGTTTAACACCGTCAAACATTTTCCCATCAAAGCTGCGGCTTTAGAGACGGAAACCGACTTTCCGGGTGAAAATGAAGAAGTCTATGACCGAGGTAACCCTGGTTCTAAACCGGGATCAAAGCGCAAAAGCGCTGAAGGAGGAGACGATGACGATGAGTACGAGAACAATAACGAGAACAACAACGAACGAGAAGGCGAACAACTGAAGCAAGGGCGCCAAAAGAAAAATTCGAGGATAAAGAAGCGTGATTTCGTCGCGGAAGCGACGCAAGCCGCTATGGAACTCGAAGCTGAATTGGACGCCCAATGCGTCGTTCGAAATATCGCCATTCCTTTTGAGTACAAGGATAAATCCGGTTCCTTGTGCGATGGCGGACGAAGTGTGTATATGAAAATGAGTGATGAAAAGCTTAAAAATCTCAAAGAGCAACGCGATCGCGCAGTTTCAGAACAGGAAGAAGCGTACGAGAGTGCTAAACAAGAGTACGCTCTGGCGCACGAAATGTTCGAGGCGCAAAGCAAAGCGTACGTCGACCAGCAAGAGGAAATTCAAGCAGAGAAGAAAGCGAAAGCCGAGGCAAAGATTACTACTCCGACAACTATGGATGTGGACGAGAAGGTCAAAACGGAAGGAATCAAAAAACCAAAACGCACGTTGATTAGAAAACCAAAACCTCCGCAACCTCCGGAACAACCGACACCAATCGCCGATTTGGATTCGTACGAGGTCATTCCTGTCGAAGAGTTTGTTGATGACGATCCACAATGGCTCGAAACTGCCAAACGTGCGGGGTCTCAAATAGATATCAAAGATATTCTGAGATCAAAAGGAGCGAGCATCAGCGACGAAGTCGTCGGGAAGTTCATTGAAATTCTCGTTCCAACGCGCGGTTTATGGCGACGAGCTACGGTGACTGCGTTCGATACTTTCACCGGAGAACACGAATTGACGTTCAAATACCCCACGCCGCGCAAAAACCCGATCCTTTTTCCATCGCCTTCAGATGACGACGAAGATGAGGAAAAAGTAGAGGAAAACTTGACGCAGCGCTTTTTCTTACCTCTATTGACAGTGAGATACTTGCCATCCATCTGGGAGCCTTACGCGGGGGTTCCGGAACCACCTTTGGAAGATGGTGGAATGGTTTTTGCTTTACCTCCCATTCCGGTCGCTGTCGGTGGCATGCGAGGCATCTTGTTACCGCAAGGACGCCGCGGCGAGGAACTCGTTCGTTACGCCGTGCTTCGCCGAGATTCAGGTGACATGAAGTGCAGAATATCCGAATACACGTGTCCAGCGACTGAATTTGAGCGCTTGGGCGGGAAAGGTTCTGCGAAAAAATGGCGCCAGTCGTTGCGTTTAGTCGGAAAACATGCAGTCACCCAAGAAACGATGGGAAAATGGCTGAAAACGATTGGCGCGCAAACTGGCGCAGATTCCATCGGAAGACTAGTTGAAGTCTTTTGGCCCGTCCATGAAACCTTCTTCAATGCGCTCATTGAATCGTTCCGTGCGGATACGGGTGAGCACGAAGTTTTATACGACGATGGAAGCAGAGAAACCGTGCAGTTGAGCATGCAAACCGTTCGATGGGGCGGTAAGCAACGAGTTCCGGTGAATCCTCCACTACCTGGATCGAACAAAGTCGTCGGCGGCGGGAAAGCTTCGAAGAGAGCGAGAACGAGCAGCAACGCGCCGCCAAATTCTGGCAAAAGGGCGACTAAAGTCATCGTTAAACAAACATGGATACAGTGCGATGACTGTTCCAAATGGAGGCGTGTTCCTGAAAAGTCAATCGCCAATCTCGGCGACGACGACAAGTGGGTCTGTAAGATGTCCGCAGACACGACGTATAACAAATGTTCGACGAAGCAAGAAATGACGGATGAGCAAATAGCCAAAGAATTTGAAACGTTGTAACGATACTAAGTAAAATGATGACGACGACGATGCTCCTCTTCTTCTTCTTCTTCTTTTCTCTTTTCTTCTAATACAACAAATGTTTTTAAAAATATACTTCTTAACGACGATGATGATGATGTAGACGTTTTCCGTTTTCCTTTTACGTCCCCATTGCTCTGGCTTTCCTTCTCTCGCCTCTCCCAACCGCGGTGTAACCTTTTTGAATGTTCGACACCGACCTAGACGCGCCGCACGATTGACACCTACAATAACTTAACCTCGTCGTCGCCTCTTTCACTAACTGCGTGTCCGAACTCTTGCACATGTTGCAAATCACGTAATCGATAAAGTAGTGTCTCAAAACACCTTCGAACACTTTCGGCAGAAATCTCCCTTTAATAATCAGCCTTTGCTGACCGTCTAAAGTCCCAGTCGTCCCGAGTTCTGCCATCATGTATTGCGTCACGTGCTCGTGCGGTCTGTGCATCGCGTTGCAAATCTCCATCAAGTTTGCAAACACCGTCTTCTTCGTCCCTTCTCTCGCAATTTGCGGCGGTTTAATAATCGTTTTCGTCTTCTCCGACAACGCGGGATTCTTCTCCTTGAGAATGCCAAAGACGCGACCGAGAAGTTCGTCGTAGTGGTAGTCTCGATCGGAACCGTCCCAAGGGAGACCTAACCCGGATTGAACGCCGCCGCCGGACGACGAGGTCGTCGCTTTTTCCTCCTCTTCGTTCTCTCCTCCTCCTTCCTCGTCGTCTGATAACGCGAGTTTCTTCTTCTTCTTTGATTTCTTCTTCTTACCAAACTCTTCGACTGTTGTTATTGTTAAAGTTAAAGTTAAAGTTGTTGTGAAAGGTTGTTTGAGAGATTTTTGTGATGAGTGGTGAGTTTTTTTTTTGAAAGATGAGACAAGTGAGAAGAGAGATAAAGAAGAGAGTTTTTTCTCGTGTGTCTTCTCATCCTCCTCTCCGCTCATCATCAAATGCTCTTCTAAACATCACCAGCAGCAGTGTTCAGGTCCAAAAGCGGCTTGACGACAGTCATCGCGTTCTCATCATCGTCACCATCTCTTTTCGCCGAATGAAAACTGCTGCTGCGTTAACAAAGGAAGAAGCGGATGAAGAAAAAAGAAGACAAAGAAAAACCCAAAACGAGAGAAAAACACGAAACACACGTACGATCCAAATCTTCTATTTTCTCCGCGACGGCTGCCGCGACACCAGCATCATCACCACCAACTTGGTTCGTATCTTCCGTCTCGAACGCGTCGAAATCAACCTTCTTGGATTTCTTCTTCTTCTTTTTCAAGTCAAACTCTTCGTCGGACATGATTCTTTTTATACGATGCGCGTGTGATTTTGTGTCGGCTTTACCAGAAGAGAGGAGAAGGAGAAAAAAAGGAGTTGTCTTTCTGAGAAAAGAAGAACGAGAAGAGGAAAAAGTGAAATTATTATAGTGTGAATGTGTTAAGTATCATACCATGAAACGCTTTTTTTTATAACAACCGACCGTTAGCTCGCGTCGTGGATTTTATTGTCTTTGTCGTCGTCGGTCGTGAGTCGTATTCGTCGTCGTATTCGTCGTTGTATTCGTGAAAAATGGTCGCGCGCGATATCGTTCGGCGGCGTTAATCGCAACGCCACGGCGAGGGAGCTCTTTGTTTCGCGCACGACGAGACTGGACCATCGACGTCGGTGTTACACTCGTAGATTTTGTTGAAAGCGTCCGCGCCGAGAAAGATGTCGTTTTGTTCGGAAGTTGCCGCTGATCCCAACCACGTGCTGCCGATGTCGTCATTGAAGTGAGTTGCATTCAAAAACATTTCTTGCATGTTCGTGACTTCCTCCACGTCCCATTTAGAAATACCGGTTCCTTTGAACTCCCTGGCGTTCAAAAACATGCGAAACATATTTCTGACCGACGACGTGTCCCATTTAGAAATATCTTGGTTGAAGGAGTGCGCGTCGCGAAACATTTTCTCCATATCCGTCACGTGACTAGTATCCCAATACCCGATGGCTTCCTTGAATTCAAAATTCGCGTCGAACATTCTGTCCATTCTCGTCACGCTGGAGACGTCCCAGTATTTGAGACCTTTGCCTTTGAACTTGGGCAAAAAACGGAACATAAACGCAGTATCTGTTGCGTTTTTCATATTCCAATAGCTCAAATCGGCATCGAAGAGCGATAGTGACAGTTCTGTGACTTTTCCGGTGCAGGCGAGCAAAAGATTGCTCTAAAATTTTGGACGAGCGAAACGTCCCATTGCGGAAGGACGCCGTACTCGCTCTCGCGAGCAAATTCGGTGCAGATACCGTGAATTGGTTCTTCGCCGAGGCAATTACAAATTGCTTCTTCAAGGTCGCTGGTCGTTGAAAAAACTCTATTACCGAGAGCATTGAAAAAGTACGGCTTTTTCAATTCACACGTATCCGGCGGGCCGCTCGTCGATGTCTCGCATACCCACTTGTTGTTAAACGCGAGAGCTCCCAAAAACATGTTCGTAAACGTGATGTAGGAAGACGAAAGATCCCATTTGCTCACGTCACCGGCAAACTTAATTGCATCGAAGAACATGTTTTGGAAATCTCGAACGTTGTGAACGTCCCATTTTGAAATGTCTTGATTGAATGATAGGGCGCCTAAAAACATTTGTGGCATCACGGTCACGCTCGACACGTTCCAATCGCCAATCGGTTTGTTGAACTTAAACGCCTGGTTGAACACACCATCCATGTTATCGACATTCGAAACATCCCAGAAATTAAGATTTGAATTGAATGCTTCGCATTCCGAGAACATTCCAAACATTTTTTTGTTTCGAGGCGTTTTCCAGAGAGAAATATCGGCGTTGAATTTAGTACATCGACGAAACATTCCACCCATGTTTTCAGCATTTTCCACGTTCCAAAACGAAATCGGTTCGATAAAATTAGCGCAACCGTTGAACATCGCCTCAAAATCTCGAGCTCGAGACACTGACCAGAATTTCAAACCAGTTCCCAAAAACGCACGTTGAGAATCGAAAGTATCTAGGAAAGTCAAAACCTGCGACGTGTTCCACAAGCTCAAA
>MDSY01074219.1_pt1 | contig 12451 bp, 9 predicted proteins | sample 811131 | NCBI WGS metagenome assembly MDSY01 (sample SAMN05326643, study PRJNA326480) | marine metagenome | isolation source: seawater | place: Atlantic Ocean: South West | collected 2010
GGGGGAATTACTGTCAGCAAGGGCCTGATGGTAGCACCATGTTTCGTCGATAGCACCGTCGATATCCCGGTGATTTGAATGCACGGAAGGCTGCGGTACCCTCGACCTATAGCGTCCTTGACCAACCCTAAATCTGGCGCGAGACTGTGAAAAGGACGTACCTATTTGTCTAATGATGTCATAGAATTCGCGACTCTTCGTCTTGTGCGCGCCCGCAGCGAGGTCCTTGCGCTTCTCCGGCCCAGTCGGGCCGGTGTTGCGCGACATTGCCGCGGTCGCGAGCGAAGCGCACGAGGCGGCCGGGGCAGCGTGCGCCTCGGTGTGGTCACTTGTTGACAAGGCGCGGCCCCAGTGAAAGGCACCTTCTCAGATTCAATAAAATCTTACTGTCAACTCAAACTCACTCATTTTGTTCAAACAACGTGGCCAAAAGTTCGAACCAAGAGGGTTAGGGCAGACAACTGTTGCGCACGGGTCTTTGGGGGCGTTTGTGGAGTCGGTACCGGGTGTGAGGTCACGCTGGATGGCGTAGAGTGGTAGGCGGATACTTATCATGAGCGGACGCGCGCCGCACACGGGGCGGGCCTCGCATGGGAGCCCAGATTTCCAAAATCGCGCGAATGCGTTTCTGGATGTCGCGCAGGAGGAGGATATCTGGAGCATCTCGGATGACACGGAGGAGAGCGATGTGAGTGAAAATGGCGTGTACGCGAGTGATGGGGGTGACGACAGTGGGTTCAGTCCGTCGCGGGTGGATCTCCGGGAGTTAGAAGCCCTCATCGCGCGACTTCACGCACACGGCGCTGAGTTCGTGCGCCCAAAAACCACGCAGAAACATCGAGACATCCACACTTTAGTCGCGGCAGCGCCGCGTGCGAGTGGCCCGACGATCGTCCCGCGCGGGTCAATCCCTGGGCTTCCCGAGCCGTTTTTAACGTCCATTAACAGCGAGGGCGTTTGGGCGCAACGGGAAGGTTTGCGCTGGTTGAAGGTTGCTGTGGGCGGAAAAGGCGAGGGAGGCGGGAAGTCATCAGATGGAAAAAGCCGCAAACGCGCGCTGCGGCTTGAGTTCCTTGAACACGGCGAAGCCAAAACCGTGATAAAAAAGCGAAAGAAGAAACCCACGGAAACCGAGCTCCACCAGGAGCGAATTGCAAACGCGTCGCGGCCGATGACGGACATTGAGAGGAAAAGACGGGGGCGCGAAATAATGTGGGCGCAGCACCTCGCGGCGCAGCGTGAAGCGGAGGAGAGCTCGGAGAGCGACGACGACGACGCGGTTGATGTTGACGACGCTAAATATGTCTCCGACGCGGAGCCCAGCGTCGCGGGCACCGCGTCCGCGCCTTCCTCTCCTAAGGTTGCGCAACCCAAGGAAGTGCCGGTTGATGGAGGAAGGGTGCTGCTCACCGTGTGCTGGCGCGCGCGCACGCGAGCGCGATCCGGCATGCAGCCCACGCCGGTGGTTTCTGTGCCGGTCGCCGTGGTACCCGGCGAAACCTGCATGCGCTTTATTACACGCATGATCACCATGCCCCCCGGTGGCGTGTACATCCGCGACACGCAGCTCAGCTGGGGCGACTGCGTGCTGGACCCGCTGCAGATGCTGGACGGCGCGCAGACCGGGGCGTGGCGGTTGGATTTGCGATCAAAAACGCCGCAAGAGCTGACGTTGAGGGTGCCGGTCGGTTCGACTTTAGCCAACGGAAAACTACGAGAAGCGGCGGGCGAGGCGATGAACGGTGATGGCGGTGGTGGCGGTGTGGACGACGGCAACGATGACGAACCGCAAAAGTCCGGCAGCGACGACAACGGCTCAAGCGGCGCGGCGTCCGGATCGGTTTCCAACCGGTCGCTGTTCGCCGTGAACGTCAAGGATCTATCGCACCGCGCGTTGCACCCGGGCAAAACGTGCCCGAAAGGCATGGCGAAGGTTTTAAGCAAGTTTCACGTCGTGAAGCACGACCAGGCGTGTTCGCTGGTTGACGTCGGGAGCGGCGACGGGTCATTCGCCGCGGGCTTGGCGCGCGCGTTTCCGACCGCGGGCGTGTGTGGCATCGAAGCGCAAAGAGATCTTTACGAAGAGTCGTTGCGTTTCGAGAACGACGCGAACTTCATTTGCGGCTTGGCGGAGAGGGAGCTGGAGAAGTGCCATTCCGCGAACGTCGTGATTAGCACGACGCACAACTTCGACGCGTCGTCCGTGGAGGCTATGATCCGGGTCACGGCGCGGCTGCCGAGCGTGACGCATCTTATTTTAGGAGAGTCATCCCTGTGCACGGCTCGGTGCAAAGCCGTGGTCGGACCGTGCTGCTGCTTCGCGCAGCTCGGCTCGGAGGAAGTCCGCACGCACTGGGGGAACTCGCACCTTACGTTTTCCGTGTACAAAAGAGTGGCGCGGTGGATGCTCGAGGGTAACTCCGCGGAGCGGGTTTCTCACCGCGCGACGCTCGCGAAACTCGAATCCGGAGAAATAGACCCCACCGTGCCCATCCTAGTTCCGACGCGCAGGAAAGATTCCAAGAAACGTAAGACGGAGAGGAAGAACACGGGAGAAGCGGGGGGTCGTCGTGACAAGAAAAGCAAGGGTGAAGACTCGCGTGCCAAGACAAAAACGGAAAGCGCTCACAAAAACGCCGCGCACGACGAAACGCCCGACCGAACCGCGCGCGACAGACGAGCGCACACGCCGCTAAAAAGCAAATCACCCGTGCCCGAGAAACACGGCCGCTCGCCCTCGCTCGTCAAGTCGCTGGGGTACGTCAACAGGCTGTTGCGGACGATGGTGTGAGCATGGAGGGATAGGGGTAGGTACCGTGAAGAATGAGAGTAGAGATTGAGAGTCATAAAGATCCACACTTTAACAAAAAATGAACTCCGTCGACTGTTACATTTCGACCGTCTAGTGCGCCGGGGCGGCTCTACATCAGCCTCGGATTCCTACTCATTGAAAACTCTGACACTCGCCTCTTGCCCATTGCAAAAATTAGAGTCCGGAGCGCCCCCAGACGACGAGGGAGAGGGAGAATGAGAAGGTGGCCATGATTGCGGCCCACGCGACGTTCACGATGAAGGGCTCACCCTCCGCGAGTTGCGCCATCTCCACCGCCGCCTGCGCTGCGGGGGCGGACATCACCTCCGCGATCGCGGCGGTCGCGACGACGCCGGCGACAGCCTGATTAGGGAAAAAGAAAGGGAAGGAGAGGTCAGGGGATGGTGACTCGGACGGCGACGCGCAATTCCGGGCGTCGCCATTTGGTCATTTTGAAAAATTAGACTATGAAAACACGAGTCGTTGCGATGGACAGTTGTCGCGGTAAGCTCTAATCAGTGGCTTCCGAAGGGCTTGCTACTCATGCCGGATACCCCCAATCGACACTCGACGCGGTTCCAAACCACCCGTAATTCGCACGTGATCGGTGGCTGCGGTCGTGGGTTCCACATCAATCATCGATCCCGATCGAAGCGCGTCGCGTGCGTCCGGGACGCGTCACACCGCGGTACGGGTTTACCCATCGCGAACCGGACGATCGCGGAGTGAAAAATACACGCGCGGATGCCGGTCGTTTCCGCGCCCGCGACGAGGCGTCGACATAGGCCACCGGTCGGCGATCGCGGCGGACATTGTTTCACGGCAATACGGCATTGGAACGACCACGACGAGTGTCTGGAGCTACCTGTAACGCGACGAACACGCGCCCTGCCGTTCGTTGCGATTGACGGGCTCCAGCAACTTCTGGGCGGATATAGCGGGAGTTTTTCCATCTACACGTACCTTCTGCTGGACGCGGACAGCGTCGACGGGCGCGGCAGCCTTCGCGACGATGGCGGTGCAGCGGACGGTCTTGCCGGAGCGAGCCGCGACGCGGGCGGGGAGCGCAATCTTGCAGGTCTGGGCGAGGACAGCCATGGTTTCCGTGAGTGTAATAATGGACATCGGGAGCTTCGCAGCGTTCAGAAATGGCTAAGGTTTGGTTTGCCAACTTGGCGAGCGAGTTTGAGGCGTTCGAGGAGAGGGAGTCACTGAGTGGGAGTCAAATCGTGATGACCAAATGGCCAAAACCTGCTCGGAAACGCAAAAATCTCGGAGGGGACTTATGAGTGCTGTTGGCGCAGCTGCCGTGGGTCATTCGTGACGCGCGCAGAGACACGCCGCGCGTAGGACGGTAACGCGAACCACGCGTTGGAAGTGACGATCGGTGCTTTTGGTTCCCAGGGCGTGACTTTGTGGCCGACGGTAGGGTACTTGACGCACAGCGCGACTGAATCGCGCGCCGCGTTACCGTCGGTGGCGAGCTTTTGGCAAAACCGACGAAACAAACGCAAAAATGGCGGACGACGCGACGTGGGACACCTCGAAGGAGAACTTCCAGCCCCTGAAGAAGGGCAGGGAGGCGAAGATTCTGAACGAGGTGGTTGCTATGCCCACGGATGAACGCGCGGCGAAGATTAAGGAAGAGCGAAGGTACGTGCGAACACCCCTCAGATCTGTCGCCGATTGCCAAAAGCCAAAACAACGACAACTAGGTTTGGCCAGCACTTTTTTGGTAAATTTCTCGAAACATTTCTGACCAACTCACTCCTTCCATTCCTCTTTCCATTACTTCTAGTGCGTTTTGGCACGCGCTTTCCACGTACAAGGGCGATGACCCGCTTGAGGTGTGGGTCTGCTTCATCAAATGGGCGGAGCAGACGTTCCACGCGGGAGGCCGGGAGAGCGAGATTTTGCCGCTGCTGGAGCGGTGCACGCGCGAGCTGCGAACCGACGAGACCAAGTTCGAAAAGTACAAAGACGACGCGCGGTACCTGCGAGTCTGGGTCAAGTACGCGGACGTGTGCAGGGAGCCTGGTGACATCTTTAGCTTCCTCGAAACCAACTCAATTGGCCAAAAGCACACGCTTTTTTACGAAGCGTACGCGGCGTTTTTGGAAATCAAAGGCGCGTACAAGAAAGCGGCGGCGGTGTATGACCGCGGGACCGTGATGCGCGCGGCGCCCAGGGACCGGTTGAAGGACAAGCTCGCGCAGTTCACGCAGAGGATGATGCGGCGTGAGCAACGGAAACAAGAGGCACGAGCTGCGGGGTTGGGGGTAGAGGACACGGAGGAGCTCAGTCAGGAAACAGAACGAGTGCGCAAGTTTGGGGATAGCAAGTTTGGCGGCGCGGCGACGTTCGCCGAGGCGGATGCGGAAAACGCACTCGGGGGGGGAGCGAGGAGGGGCGCAGTGGGCGGCGGTGTGTCGGGGACCGTCGGCGCGCCGTCCGGAAGCACGGGCGCGAAGCGAGGGAGGAGCATGCATGGTGCTGCTGCCGCCGCCGCTGCGGCCAGCTCGGCGTCTGGCTCGGAAAACGCCAACGACGGCGGGCTTGAGGTGTACTGCGACGACGAGAACGGCGCGCCCGAGCCCTCCCAGGGGACGTGGCGAAACCTGCCCGAGTACAAGGAGACCTGGAAGGAGAACTCCCGGGCGGCGACGACGTGGGCGGGGCAGAAACTCAAGCAAAAACGATCGCGGCCGGGCCAAGCCGGCGCTGCGCCGCCGGCGATGACGCTGGAGGTTTACCAGGACGAAGATTTGACGCTCGCGGAGGAGACGCGCGCGGTGGAGGCGGCCAAGGAGGCGCGGAAGAGCGCAAACGCGAACGCGCTGCGTCGCAGGCTTGACGCAGGAGGTGTGGGTTTTGAGTCCGGTGTTGGACTAACCAGCGACCCGATGGCGTACCACAAGAACGGGAACGCGCCGCCGGTTGGCGGTTTTCCTCAACCAGAGGAAAAACCCGTGCAACGTAAAGAACGCGTGTACGCGCCGTTCGTGCCGAGCGACACCACGGATGAGGTGACGGGTGCGGAGATAAGCTACGAAGAGTTAAGGGCTGCGAGTTGGGTACACGCGCACGTGCACCCTCCAGTTACCCTTCCCGTTCCCGAGCCGAGGCCGATCGTCGGCGGCGGCGCGTTCGCGACGTCCACGGCGACGACGGCGCTCGTCGCGGCCGCCGAGCCTCGAGCGGCGAGCGAATCTCCGTTGTCAAAACCCGCGGCGAAGCAAACCAAGGAACCGATTTTACGGGATTCGTGCGACGCCCCTCCATCCGATGAAGGTTCAGGCGTTGAAGGTCGAGGTCGCCCGCTGCGCTCAGACGAAGCCAGAGGGTCGGGTCTCGCTCCCTACCCAGGCGTGGCATCACCCCCTGGCGCGGCGGCACCCGCCGCCGCCGTCGTGCCCGCGGGCCTGCGGTGGACCGCCACCGAGGGCGGCACTTACGGCGACGAGCCCACCATGACGCTGTGCACGAAGGAAGCCTGGGGGGACATCATGTCCATGTTCTCTGACGGCCTGGCGAGCGACAAGCCGGACGCGGCGAAGAAGGACAAGGACAACGGTAAAACCACCGAGCTTCCCGTTTTGTCCGAGGAGAACGGCTTCGGTGCTGGCGAACGCGCGGCGGAGGATGCGTTTGAGAGTCTTGAAATTCGCGAGGACACGCAGTTTGGAGGTTTCGAGATCCGGGAAGACACGGAAGTTCTTCCCGCCGTGCCGCTGGCGCCGAGAAACCCGGCCGCCAGGGCGCCCCTCGCGGCGCGCGCTCCCGAACTCTCCGCCGGGCAAAACTCGGCGGCACCTGAAAACGCGCAGCCCTCCGACGACGGCTTGGACGTGTATCAAGACACGGCTCTTTTAGATTCCGCGGCGATTGCGGCGGTGGCGGGCGTGGGGTCGCACGGCAGCGCGCCGCTTGGCGAGCACGCACCGAGAGACGGGTGGCGTCCCGGCGCGAGTCTCGGCGAGCCGAGCGCGAACGGCAGGGACGAGTTTGAGGTTTACGACGACGAAGACAACACGTTTGCGGCGGATGCTGAAAACGCGGCGCCTTCAGGGCACCAACCGTTACGAGACTTCGTCCCGCGGTCAATCGCGGACGCCGCCGCCGCCAATGCGGCACTCCAGCCCCTTCCCCTGGACTTGCGCAGCGAGCTGGGGTCGGAAGACGCGATCGATGCGGAGGCGCAGACCGAGGCTGAAATTGAAATCGCGCGCGCCGAGGAATCCATGCGGTTGGCGCAGCCCCCGGTCGAGCTGCGCGGCGGCGATACTTTCCAGGTGTACGAGGACCAGGTACAGTGAGCAACCCGTGTGTTTCTGGGCCCAGGGGTGTTATGTTTCGGGGTGATTGGGGTGTTGCGTGTCGGGGTGTTTCCTTTCCAATGATATGGGTATTTCCTTCCAATGATAGTCTGTTTCCTTTCAATCTCTTAGCGTGCACAAACCTAACGCTTACCCCTTATTCTAGACGAACCGCGAGACGTTCGTACCTCGGCGCCACCCGTTCCTCGCGCCTCGGGTTTCCGGACGCTCCACGCCGAGCTTCAACCCCCTTTTCGGTCTCGACGCCGTGGGTCCTGCTCCGTCAAGCGTGCGTTCTGGGCAACGAGCGCCTCCTCCGACGCCGCTCGAGCCCACATCCATTGGGCGCGCGTTGGAGCCCACGCCCACCAGGCGCGCCGTCACCGGCGATGCCTCAACACAACCGCCCGCGCGCGGCGTTACCTGCGCAGCGCTCGTCGGGTACCTCGTGGACCCGTTCGACTCTGAAACGTTCGAGCTGAGGGTAAAAAACGCGCTTCCCGAGCTGTTTTCCCCTAACGCCACCGTGCTACCGTACCTGTTGCCTGGACAAGACGCGCTTGGTAAGGTCGAGCGTGTGACGAAGCGCGGCGCAAAACTCGGGCGTTTTCGGGAAAACCAAAGCCGCGCCTCCGACGACCGACTCGTGTTGGGACACCAGGTGTACACTCTGCTCTCCGCAGCTGGAACGGGCGCGGATGCGGTTGTTTTCGAGGGCGAGCGATGTTTTGAAGATAACGATTGTGATGATCCAGATGAAAATGCGGAAGAGGATGACGAACACCGCGGCGCGCACGCTGTGAAGGTGCAACGCGCATCGCTAGCGACGTGGGAGTGGATTATTTCCACACGGCTCGCACAGCGCATCGGCGAGTGGGACGCCCCGGGTTACGTCCGTCTCAGCTCGCTTCACCTGGTGGGTGGCGAGGCTTCTGGTGATATACTCAACACCGCCGCCTCCGCAAAGGTCGGCATAGCGGTGATGCCCTTCGGCGAGCACGGCACGCTTCAAGACGCGCTCAATTCCTACCTGCGCGTGGGCGAGAAGATGGAGGAGGTGTTAGTTATGTACTACGCCGTCGAGCTGCTGCGGGTGGTGGAAAGAATGCACCAATGTGGGGTGTTACATTTGGACATCAAGCCTGACAACATCCTACTCAGAAACGGCGGCGAGAAGTGGCGGGACTGGGCGGGCAGGAGACCGGGGTGTTGGAGAGAGAAAGGCGTGGCGCTGATTGACTTTGGGTGCGCCGTTGACCTCGGCGAGTACGCTGAAAGCGTGTCGTTCGTTGGTGACGTCAAAACCGAGGGGTTTCGGTGCCCCGAGATGATTGAAGGGAGGCCGTGGACGTTCCAGGGGGATACATACCAAGTAGCGGCGACGGTGCACACGCTGCTGCATGGGAAGTACATGCGGGTTACACGAGGTGAACAGGGGTACGTCCCGGTGGAGCCGTTACGGCGCTGGTGGAAAAGAGACTTGTGGACGGTTTTCTTTTCGACGCTGCTCAACTTGGAGACGCGGGCGTTAAATGATCCGCCGCCTTTAGGCCAGCTCCGAAGGACGTTCGAGAACTACCTGGAAATAGAACAGATGGGAGGGAAGATCCGAGAGGCGCTGATGCGGCAAACCGTGGCGATGTACGACCAAGCCAGGGAAGCCGAGGCGAAGAGGTGAGGGAGTTTTATTTCTTCAGAGGAAAACAACAAGCGTCGGGAATGATTGATGCGGGGAGGGATGCGGGACAACTGCTTTGAAACGTGCGGGCCTTGAGGCTTCCGCGAAGGGGAGGGACACGGGAGACGAGGGATACGGGAGAGGGACTACTTGCGACGAACTGTTTATTACATTCTATTTTACATTAGAGACGGTGACGAGGAGACTGAAAAAGGCTCTCAAAATTAAAAATGACAAATGCGTTTCATCGTCAGCGCTTTTGATGACAAAAGCAACCCGAAGCCAATTCACTGTTCGGGGCGCTGTATGCAATGTCGAGCACACGCGCGTCTGACGTGGCCCTCGATGTCGAGGTCGGCGTATCGGAGCCTGATGCGCGACGCATGCTGAGCAAAGTCATGTCTTACCGGTTCACGGACGGGAGCAACGACCACGAGGCGATCGAAACCCACTTGTTCGATATCGACGGCGTATGGAGTAGGCCGAATCCAATTTTGGCGGAATGGAGGCAATCCCGGGCGGCGAAACAGCGGTACCTCGAGCCGTTAAAAGAGGCGCTGATGAACATTTTGGCTTCGGTACGCATTTACTTCCGGTATTTAGTTACCGCTGAAGCCTGGATCTTGGTGTTGGTTTCCATCGCCTCGACGCTGTTCTTCACGATGTTCGAAGTTCGCGGGCAAAGGTTAGCGGTGAATGTTTCCTGGGCGTTCATCTCGTTCGCGATCATCTTCCCCCTCACGAACTCGCTGAACGAAACGTTCAGACGACGTGAGAAAGCGTTAGAGAGCATCGCGGACATTAAGGCGTATCTGTTGTCATATTATCAAGCGCATCGTGACTGGGACTGGGGGGACAACGGCAGGGCGAAGCTTCCCAAAAACCATGTCGCCAATGTAAGATTGGTCGTCGCATCGTGCATCGCGGACATGCGGGACGTGTTGACCGCCCCCCCCACCACGCGACAGGTGCACTACCACACCAGTTGGGGGCGCACTGAGCGCGAGAAGATCCAGAAGATGTCACACGACATGAACTTTCGAATTTCGCAGTACTTCGACCGCATGAGTTTGGCCGTGGAAGAACTGAAGTACGCGGGTCAACCCGGGAACGAAGCGAGCCGGATGCGGCAGTACGTCACGATCACCATGCGGGCCTGGGAGCAATTGAAGAACATCAAAAAATACCGCACTCCTATCGCGACGCGTGCGTTCGCCCGGGTTTACATATTTTTACATCCAATTTTCTGGGGGCCATACTACGCGTATTTAGTGCAAGGCATGAGCGGCGACGACGACAGCGGCGCGTCGTCGGGAGTTTTGATCGCCACCACCGTCTACGCCTGCTGCTTATCCGTCCTCACCTCACTAGCAATGATGGGTTTGTTCAACGTGCGTTACCGGATGGAGGACCCGTTTTTCGACGTGCTTTGTCTTGAGCAAGACACCCGTAAAACCGGGGTGGATTTGATTCACGTGCAGCAGGAGTTCGCCGAGATTTTGCGCGCCGTCGCAATGGAGGTTAAGGACGCGGATCAAAACAAATGCGGAGGCGGCCCAGCGCGGGGGTCGTACCCGCTACCCGAAACGTCCTGGATCGCGCACCTGGAGCTGGAACCGGGGGTGGACATGAGGACCATACAGATTAATGTGTGATGAAAGGGTTGACTGTGAAACTAGTGCTAGATAATGCCTACTTATAAACCTACATGTCCACTTCATCGTGTCATTCTCACCACTCCTCTCCTCCTCGCGTTGAGCGCGTACAGCGCCCCGCCCCCTGTCGCCAGCGCGAGCCCCCCCCACGTCGCCGAGTAATTCACGTGGTCCTCCGGTGCTACTTTAAACGTTCGCAAATCTGCGAGCGCGGTTGGGGCGGGGAAGGAAGTTGGCGCGGCGTTGCCTCGGTCCTGCGCGCCGGCGTGCGTGAGTTGCACTAGCGGCGTGTCGGGCGGCAGCCCCAGCGCCGCCGCGATCGCCGGGACGTCTACCCAGTGAAACTGTTTCTTTTCGGGCGTGTTTTCCGGTGTGAACCGCGACGGGGTTTCAGATACGCGCGTAACGCCTTTGGTTTTCAAACATAAGCCACCGGTTGGTTCGCGCCAGTCGTTCGGGACCCACCCGCGGTTTATCAACACGGCGTTTTTGTTTTTCCGGCTGTTACTTTTGAACCATCCTTTGGATTGAACTCGAGGACTCATGGCAGTGATGAGCAAGGCGCCGGGCATGGGTGAGCCGTGCACGCTCCGCACGCGGGGCGCGATGCGCACGGACTTCTCGCAGTCCAGAGTTCCCTCCACCAACACTGCGGTGTACTCCTCGATTTGCTCGCCCCGTGCCATCGCGGCGCGAACATCGGACAGGGTGCGCTCGCCTTCCGCCAACGCGGCTTCACGAGAAGCGAGCTCGCCCTTCTTCCACTCCCAACGATCCAGCTGCCACTTACACAGCGCGACACAAACCACGCTGGGAGACAGCAGAAAAGCGGCGCCGAGTATTGACCGCGCGCCGCCGTCCGCGGACCCGCCCGCGCGCGCGGACGCGTTCATGGGAGCCGCTGACGCCCCTGCGAAGCCTCGGGACGTACCCGAGGCGGGGAGAAGCGGGACACACGCTGCCGGCTCGAGCGAGCCGGGCGTACGCGCAGAGCGCGTCGCCCCGGACGCGAGCCGCCACGCCGCGTGCCTGCTCGACGCGTACGCCATCGCCGCTGCGAGAGTGCGTCGGTAGATCTGGCGAGACAAGTTTCTTGAGGACGTCGGTATTTTTGCCCAAGTCAAACACAACGAAACGCGCTGCGATGTCCGGCAAGGCGGACGCTCGCGCGCTGGTGGTGGACCGTTTGTTTGGGGTCGATAGTAAGACGGTTTTAGTCACGGGAGGCGCGCGAGGTATCGGTTTGATGATCGCCGCGGGGTTCGTGGCGAACGGCGCCACCGTGTACATCGCGTCCCGAGATGCTGCGGCGTGCGAAACAACAGCAGCGCAGCTCACGTCGTTGGGCCCCGGGAAGTGCTACGGCCTCGCCGCGGACCTCGGGTCGGAGGCAGGGTGCGTAGCGTTGGCGAAGACTTTTGCGGAGCGAACAGATAAACTTCACGTGTTGGTGAACAACAGTGGGACGAGCTGGGGCGCGCCGATGGCGACGCATGGGGAGAAAGGCTGGGATAAAACTTACGCGTTGAACGTCAAGGGCGTGTTCTTCTTGACGCGGGAGATGCTTCCGTTGCTGGACGCGGGTTCGACAAAATCCGACCCCGCACGAGTAATTAACATCGGCTCCATCGCGGGGTTGCGCCCTCAAGTTTTCCCCACGTTTTCGTACGATGTCTCGAAAGCGGCGGTGCATCACTTAACGAAAAAGCTCGCGGACGAGCTGGCGGATCGGCGGACGTTCGGCGGCGAATCAATCACCGTCAACGCGGTGGCACCCGGGTATGTTCCGAGTCAGATGAGCAAACAACTGGAGGGATACGAGCAAGCCAAGGCAATCGCAGAGAGCCTGCCATTGCGAAGGAAAGGCAACGCGAGTGACATGGCTGGTGTTTCCCTGTTCCTAGCCTCAAACGCGGGGGCGTGGATCACGGGGACCGTTATTCACGTCGATGGCGGGCACCTGAGCAAACTTTAGAAAGTATTTTAGTGA
>MDSY01029747.1_pt1 | contig 12448 bp, 10 predicted proteins | sample 811131 | NCBI WGS metagenome assembly MDSY01 (sample SAMN05326643, study PRJNA326480) | marine metagenome | isolation source: seawater | place: Atlantic Ocean: South West | collected 2010
ATATAGAGTAACCACTGCATTTACATCAGGTACAAAATTCACAGACAACGAAGGAGATCTAACAAAAGTCAAAGGCGACGAAGAATGGTTAACTGCGGCAGGTAGAACACTTGGTATGTACACACCTAATTCAGGAATGGCAGGCAATGATCTTACACAATTAATGGAAGGTATTGACTATGGTGGAGTTCAAATTACAGGTGCATTATTCTCCAATGAACAAGGTTGGGACAAATCACCTTGGTATAACAGGCCTTGGGACGCATATGGTTCAACCAAAGTAAAAACTTTCTATGGTGACGGATCGACAGCCACTTACACATTTGACACAGCACCGCTGGCAACAGATGTGTACACTGTGTACTATGATGGCACAAGACAGACCACAGATGTGTTTAGAGGTGATGGATCAACTACAACATTTACATTTACAGCCGCGGCCGCTGACGGAGTCAAAGTTGAACTAATACCATTTGACGAAGACAAAGTGTTGACTCCTACAGATGACAGAACACTTGACACATTGTTAAGTGGAGGCTTGTTTAATACAGCAATAGGTCTTGCTCCTTCAGATATAATTCAAGACGGAGATGCATTTATAACTCCTGAAACAAGTTATGCACCAGAAGAAACTGTGCCAGGACAAATTTTTGACACACTGGATATCAAAGTTTACACTGCACCTTTATCAGGTGTACCGTTTATTGTTGACAGTTCATACTTGACAGATGGATCCACAGCCACTTTTGCCATAGGACAAAAACCTGCAACACAGGCAGGAGTATTTGTTTCATTGGATGGTGTACCACAAAACTCAATTAGCAACACAGACAGCAGTTTAATTTACACTGTTGATACAGCGGCGCAAACAGTTACATTTACAAATACACCAGCAACTGGCAAAGTTGTCAACATAAAAAGTTTTGCAGTGTCAGGAGAAAATTATGTTCTGCTGAACACATTTACAGGAGACGGTAGCACAACAGCGTTTGTGACCGGAGCCAGAGACACTTATCAACTTGACAGTGCTCAGCCGCAATTGTTTGTGACAGTGGATGGACAACCTACTACTGATTACACAACTACAGAAAGCAATAAAAGAATTACAATAAACTTTAGTACTGCTCCTGCGGCAGGACAGGCAATACAGATCGCAGGATTCAATCAAGATCCAAGCACTAGAGCATTTAATCAAATTATAAGAGAAGATATTAAAGTTTCTTCGTTATCACAACCATACACTTTGGACTATCCTGCAGGAACAATTGGACCTTTTGCAGGTCTAACAATAGTACAGTACAACGGCACTCAATTGAGAGGTCCTGACAACACTTACTATGGTGCTGACGGAAGCACATATTCATTTGGTGTAGCATCAGGATTGAGTGATGGATCCACAGTAGATCCAAGCAAAACTATTACAAGTAATACTCAAATAGAAGTGTATGTCAACGGAACTAAAAAGTTTTTAAACACAGACTACACAGTTGACATCAGCGGACAAACAGTAGATTTTTTAACGCCACCTGTAGAAGGAGATGTAATTGCAATTACAACTTTGGTTGACAATCATTACAAAATTGTTGGAAACGATTTAGTGTTCAATGAAACACAGTTAACCACTGACGGAATAAGCATATCTGGAAATATATCAGTAACAACATTCAACAATGCCACAGGCAGTAAGATAAGAAGAGAAGTACTTGAAGGCAGAGCAACAGGTGAACTTTTCCTAAACAATGAACCATTGAATGGTGACTATGTGTTTGTTACATTGAATGGTACAAGATCACTTGTACAAGGCTTTGATTTCACTGTTGTCGGCAACAAAATCACTGTAAGTGGAGTTGCATTGACATCTAGCGATAGATTAGATATAATGTACTTTGCTGTGGAGTCGAATACCAATGCCACAGGATTTAGAATTTTTAAAGACATGTTGAACAGAACATTTTACAAACGAATTAGTCAAACAAACACCACCACTTTAACAGTGGCTCTTGATACTAGTGATTTGGAAATCACTGTTGCTGACGGCACAGTGTTGACAGAGCCAGATCCTTCAGTCAATATGCCTGGTGTTATTTTTATTGACAAAGAAAGAATTGAATATTTTACCAAGTCAGGTAACACTCTCGGAAGATTAAAGAGAGGTACACTTGGAACCGGAATTAAGTCACATGCCTCAGGCGCTTCTGTAGTAGACGCTGGCGGCTTACAAACTGTGCCTTATGCTGACACTATAACAACCAAAACCCATACAGGTGATGGTTCAACTGTCAGTTTTGCTACTACATATGCTTCATCTTCTGCTAGTGAGTTAGACGTATTCATTGGTGGCCAACGATTGTTGCTCACAAGCGAAGATGGAAGCACAGTAAACTATGCAGTTGATGGAAGTACTGCAAATATAACATTAACAGCGGCACCTGCCAGTGGCACAGAAGTTAAAATCGTTGAAAAACGTGGTAACACTTGGTACACAACAGGAGCAACAACAGCCGCAGATGGAAATGGTCTAAGTAGATCAACAACTATACAGGCTAAATTCATAGCAGGAGAACCAACAAATGCACCAGAATAAATACAATGAGATGCAACAAGATCAAATAGAAAATAAAGAACAAAATTCAAACAAAAAACCTGATGACAAATCAGGCGTAATGATGCAAGGACACATCAAGATCTGGGATCCAGAAACAGGTGAAGTTATTGTAGATAAAAGAAATGCAATACATTATGAAAATATGAGTACTGCATTAGCAAATTCATTAGCAAACAAAACTACAGGATTTGTACATGAAATGGCTTTTGGAAACGGTGGTACCACAGTGGACACAACCGGAGTGATAACTTATCTTACACCTAATTCAACTGGAACAAATGCAACATTATATAATCAAACATATTATAAAGTAGTAGACGATAATTCAACTACCAACAAAGACACAACCAGAAACAAAATGGAAGTAAGACACACAGCAGGAAACAAATACACTGACATTGTTGTTACTTGCACACTAGATTATGGCGAACCTACAGGACAAGACGCTTTTGATAACACAACAAACTTTGATGGTGACTTTGTTTTTGATGAACTAGGATTGAAATCCTGGGAAGGTACAGAAAATGGTTCAACAAATAAACTTTTGACACATGTAATTTTCCATCCTGTGCAAAAAAGTTTGAACAGATTAATTCAAATTGATTACACTTTAAGAATTCAAAGTTTAACAAGTTTCAATGAAACTACATCAACAGGAACAACGACAACAACTACAAGCACAACGTATTAAAGATGGCATACACAGTAAACAAAACAAATAGTTCAGCATCAGTAAGTGCATACACAGTACAAGATTCTGTGTTAAACACACAAACTGATCTAAGTTTTATAGGAAAAGGTTATGCTGGTTACGGAGAAACTGTTGCAGAAAACTTTTTACATCTTTTAGAAAATTTTAGTAATACATCAGCGCCGTCAAAACCTATTACAGGACAATTATGGTATGACGAAACAAATAACAAATTAAAAGTTTATGATGGTTCATTCAAGCCGGTAAGTGGCGCGGAATATCAGTCAAGTGCACCTACATCACAACAACAAGGTGACCTTTGGATTGACAGTGATACACAACAATTATATTTTTATAATGGTACATCAAATGTTTTAGTTGGTCCTCCAGCAAGTGGTGGTACTACAAATGGATTTGTATATAACACAATTGCAGATTCAACAGATGTAAATCAAAACGTAACCTATTGGTATAATGATGGCAATCTAATTGCAATAATTTCAGAAGATACTTTTACACCAAAATCAGCAATTTCTGGTTTTGCAACCATCACAAAAGGTATAACACTTTCCACAGCCATATCAGATCTTAAATTTGCGGGCAATGCCACAGACGCAGATAAACTTGGCGGTGTTGCGGCGGCAAATTATCTAAGATCAAATGCCAACGACACCACAAGCGGAACCTTAGCAGTTTTAAATGATGGTGGTATAGTAGTTGGTGCTGACCAAGATTTATCTATCACAGTTGATGGCAGTGGTGTAAACTTCAACAGTTTAACAAGCAACGCTGACATGATTTTTAAAGTCAATGATGGAGGTTCAACAGTAACTTCTATGTACATTGATGGAAGTACTAACCAAATAGGAATTGGTACAACTTCACCGTCAACAAAATTACAGGTAGATGGCACAGTAACAGCAACAACTTTTGCTGGCGCTCTATCAGGAAACGTCACAGGAAACGTTGTTGGTGATGTAACAGGCACGGTGACAGGTTCATCAAGTTTAAATTTACTTTTGACTGGTGGTACATTGACAGGTACTTTGACTGCTAGAGCAATAGTGCCAAGTGCAAACAATACCTATGACATAGGTGCAAGTGGTAATAATTTTAACAATGCTTATCTGAAAACAATTAATTCAACTACTGTAAATGCAACAACTATAAATGTAGACAGTGCAATTACTATCACAGACAATTTAATTACTGCCTCAAGATCAAATGATAACTTGCAATTAGATGCTACTGGCACAGGTGCAATTGAAATGATTCCTGCAAAAATCATAATGGCTAATTTGCCAACTAGTGATCCTGGCGTGGCAGGACAATTGTTTAGAGATGGCACAGACTTAAAAGTAAGTGTAGGTTAATAGCAGATAAATGGTCATAGAAGGAATCCAAGCAGATCCAAAAACGTTAGTAGGTGCACCAGTTATGGTTGGTGGCGACGCTGATGTAACAATGTATGATAAAAATGCAGTGTGCAAATCTACTGGATATGTGCATGTAGTAGGTGTTTGGACTTTAGAAGGATTAATGACAGCAGGCAAAACACGTGTGATATGCAAAGGCCCTATTCTAAAAGGACAATCTGTGTATGCACAATGGGGCGGATATTGTTCCGCTGATCAACAAGCAGATTTAAAAAGGAAGACCCTAGTAGGTACAGCATTACACGATTGTGGCCCAGGTGATACGATTGCTGAGTGCATACTTAAACTGTAGACTGTCCTGCTAAATACAAGCAATTATGCCATATACTATTAACAAAACAGACGGAACCACAGTAACCACCATTTCAGACGGTGCTCTCGACAATTCAACTTCATTAACACTTTTCGGAAAATCATATTCAGGATATGGTGAATTTTTAAATGAAAACCAAATTAAACTATTAGAAAATTCAGCGTCAACATCGGCTCCAACTGCTCCGTTAAAAGGAGAGTTATGGTTTGATACAAGCACAAATCAAATTAAAGTATATGACGGCACAAGTTTTAAACCAACAGGCGGTGCAAAATCACAATCAACAGCACCAACTTCTGCTTCAGCAGGAGACCTTTGGACAGATTCAGATGACGATCAACTATATGTGTATACAGGTTCAGCATGGCAACTAGTAGGACCGGTTTATACATCAGGACAAACACTATCAGGTTGGTCAATTGAAACAATTAATAACAATGTTGGAGTAAGCAAAGTTATTGCTTCAATGTTTGTAGGTAACACTAGAGTTGCAATACTTTCAAAAGAAGCAATTACACCGCAAGTGGCCATAACAGGATTTGCCACTATTGCTTCAGGACTTACTTTAAATTCAACACTTGGTGCAAGTTTTTCAGGAAACTCAGCACAGGCCAGTGCAGTTGATGTAAGCGGTACTACAAACACTTCGGCAACAGTAATTGCTGGCGGTAATTTTTTAAGAGCAGACGCGGCAGATACTACAACAGGTGCATTAACTATTGATGCAGATGGCGGACTATTACTTGGAGACGAACAGGAATTGACTGCCACAGTAACAACCGGTAATGTAACAATTGCACAGACAAGACAAGACAAAGATTTAAGTTTTACTATCAATGACGGCGGAGTTACAAAAACTCCACTAGCATTTACAGGTTCCACAGGTGCTATCACTTTAACAGGTAATACAACTATCACAGGAAACCTAAGTATTACAGGTGAATTTGAAAACACATCTTCAGGTATAATCACGGTAGACGATGCTTTTGTAAAAGTAAACACAGGCAATTCAGAAGTTGATGCAGGTTTAATTGTTGAAACATCAGACACAGACGATGCAAGACTGTTTTATGATGTGTCAGAGAATTTTTGGTCAGCAGGACACAATCAGTCTTATTCACAAGTAATTAGATTAGCAGATGCAGTAGTTGACGGTGATGCTAACAAAGAAAAAGTTTTAAAAACAACTGCGGCTGGAAATGTCAAAGTAACCTCAGCAACATTAGGTGCTGTGGGATCAAACATTTCTACATCAGACACATCAAACGCCAACGTACCAAGCGTTGGTCAAGTAGCAGAATCTATCGCACGTTGGGGAGGTGATTTTATATCAGATGACGGTAGCAACAGTATTGCAGGACAGAGGTACGTTGAAACGGTCGCACCAACAAGTGGACAAGGTTCAAATGGAGACCTTTGGTTCGTAAGGGAGGCTTAATCCTTTATGCCAACTATAACTAAAACTTTCACGTATACAGGTACAACACAGGTATTAGAATTACCGCCGGGAACTACTTCTATGAATGTCACCCTATGGGGTGGTGCTGGAGGTGGAGGTGGTGGTGACCAAGCCGGTGGTGGACGTACCGGTGCGGCAGGACACCATGTTGTAGCAACCAATGTTGCTTTAACTTCATATGCAGGACAAACCATGAGAGTCGCAGTAGGCGGCGGTGGAGGTGGTGGTTCAGCAGGAGGTAATGCGGCTGGTGGAGCCAACGGCAGAAGTTTAACAGGATATTCAGGCGGCACAGGTGGTACTTCAGGACCAAGAGGATCTTCAGGTGCTGGCGGAGGTGGCGGAGGAGCCACTGTAATTACAATCAATGGAACTGAAATTGCCATCGCAGGAGGCGGTGGTGGCGGAGCCGGTGACGGTAGAAATGGTACAGGAACATCAGGTATTAATAGTAACAGTGCCACAACCAATTCACCAACCACACTAGGAGAAAATGGTGCCAATCACACAGGAGATGGTGGTGGTGGCGGTGCCGGTGGTGGTGGAGACGTAGGTGGTAAAGGCGGATCAGGTGGATCAGGCGACGTTGGTGGTGCAGGAGGTCATTCAGGATCAAACTTGTTAGCCGGCGGCAGTGAAGACAATGGTTCAGGACAAACACCAGGTGGTACCGGACTTGCCGCATATCAGGCAGGTATTGCTGTTGGAGGAAATTCAGGATCAACAGGCGGTGCCGGAAAAGCAGTTATTGTGTTTACAATATCACCAGAAGCATATGTAAAAGTTGGTAGTGCATGGAAAAAAATTACAGAAATTTATTTTAAAGCGGCAGGTGTTTGGAAAAAAATTACAGGCGGATATTTCAAATACGATGGCTCATGGAAAGCAATTTTTAATTCAGGAATTGAATTTGAACAGACATCAGCAGGATTTGGAGATGCATCAGGTAATCCAAGTTCAGGTACTCCAGGCTCAGGCGGTGGAGGTGGTGGCGGACGTGTGATCTGTACATGGCTACAAAACAAAGGCATGTTCTCTTTACAAGATTTACAAATAGATACAGAATTTTCAGTAAATCATTTGGGCAGAACTACAAAAATTGGTTATTGGTTCTGGGCAATTCCATTAGTAGAATACATGCAAAATTCAGCAGAAACTAAATCTTGGTTTGGTGGATTGGTTACTGATGTTATAAAAGTACTGGCTCAAGCAAGAGCCAACGAACTTGCCTACAAAATGGGCAAAAGATCCAAGGGAGATATTTTAGGAAAATTCACAAGATGGATTGGTGAGTCATTCTGTTTTGTGGTAGGTCTTGTAGTAAGACCTTTTGTGGAGCATAGATTTGGTAAATGGCTTGAAATTTATGATCCAGAAATTAGATAATTACATAGAGGAGCAAAAATGGCAACAAAACAAGAAGTTAGTGATTACATAAACAACAACTATCAGTCTGTATTAACAGAAGAAGAAATTGCAAAAATTGACGCAATTTTAAATCCTGAGACAGCAACAATATTAATCAAGTTGTTAGGTGATGTATCATTTTTAACATTTATAAGAGATAACGGTCCAAACTAGGATAAAGAATGGCATATACCATAAACAACACAGCAGGCACAGTCCTGAAAGTATTAGCAGATGGCACAATAGATACTGCCACTACTGATCTTACGCTGATTGGAAAAGGTTATGCTGGTTTTGGTGAAAGATTAAATGAAAACCTTGTAAAACTTTTAGAAAATTTTGCAAATACTACTGCACCTGCAAACAAAATCAAAGGACAACTTTGGTACGATACCATAAACAATCAGATCAATGTTTACACAGGTAATAAATTTAAACCTGTAGGATCAACGTCTAATAGTGCAACAGCACCAACAAATGCAGTGTTAGGTGACATGTGGTATGACACCACAAACAATCAATTGTACATTTATTCAGGTACAAGTTGGACCTTGATTGGACCAACCACTGTTGCAGGATCAGGTGTTACACAGGTTGTTTCAGAAACCATAGAAGACAACGTTGGTGTTAACAAGTCTATTTTAAAACTAGTAACTAATGATCAAATAGTTGCAATTATAAGTGCAGAAGAATTTACACCTGGCACATCTATATCAGGATACGCCACAATTAAAAAAGGTATTACATTATCAACTGTAATATCAGGAAACAAATTTCAGGGTACTGCCACTGACGCAGATGCAGTTGGTGGAATTAGTGCAAGTAGTCTTTTAAGATCAGACGCTAATGACACCACCACAGGTACATTAGGTATATTAAATGACAGTGGTTTAACCATTGGTGCAGGATCAGATGCTACTTTTACAGTTGCTTCGGACAATTTAACAATTGCCAATGTAACTCAAGACAAAGATATAATATTTTCAGTAAATGATGGTGGTGTAACCAAAACACCTTTAACTATTAATGGTTCAACAGGTAACGTTGACATCACTGCTGGTGATTTAATTGTACAAGGTAACCTAGAAGTCAAAGGAACACAGACTATTCTTAACACACAGACCTTGACTGTGGAAGACAACATTATAGAATTGAATAGAAATGTGTCAGCGGCTTCCGGTATGCCAAACTACACAGGGTTGAAAGTAAACAGAGGGTCAACAAGTAGTGCTACAGAGCAGGATCTTTATTGGGTATGGGATGAAACTTTTGCAGATGACGGCACAACAATTCACGGAAATGCAGGCGGTGCCTGGACAGCGTTCAAATCAGGCGGTGGTGATGAGATGTCAGCGCCAACTCTAGTAGATTTAAGAGCAAACATTGTACACGCAACTTCAACTTCGGCTCAGTATGCTGACTTGGCAGAAAGATATTCAGCAGATATGCCTATGCAGGTAGGTGATGTTGTAGAATTAGGTGGTGAAAAAGAGATTACAATTTGTCAAAAAGCATTATCAGACAAAGTTTTTGGCGTGGTATCCGAGCATCCAGCATTCTTAATGAACAAAGATGCTGGTAATGATGATTCGCATCCAATGATTGCCTTGAAAGGACGTGTGAGAGTTAAGGTTATTGGCAAAGGCAAAGCAGGAGATCGTTTAGTATCAGCAGGCAAAGGAGAGGCAATGGTAGCAGAATTAGAAGATTGCACCACATTTAACGTGGTCGGAAGACTATTGCAAGATAAATACTCCAGTATTTCGGAATTAACTGAATGTGTAATAGGAGTTAAGTAAACATGGCATATGTAGCAGGTGATAAAATATTAGATGATCATTACAACGAGTTTGTAAATGGTTCTTCACCAGAAGGTATCAACGCAATATTTGGTACAGGCACAGGAAATTTAGGTCTAGGACAAACAGAACTTCCAACAGTAGAAGCAGGACAAACAATTGTAGCGGCAAAATGGAATTCATTGTTTACAGCAATGGATGCCGTGGCAGGTCAATCCAACACATCAGTTACATCAACAGGCGCAAAAGCGGCAGGTGACACCATAGCAGTAAAATCAGCATTGATAGCCAACATGGCTTCGTTAACAACAGCAGTACAGGCTGGTTGTGCCAATGCAACTTCAGGTGTGACAGCAGGTAGCGCCGATCAATCACTAGCAAGTTCAGCCACATATGACCAAAGACATGTGACAGAAGCATCATTTACTTTTGCAGGTGGTGACGAAGCAAGATTTTTCTTTAACGCAGGTGGTTCATGCAGAGTAGCAATAACAAATGCAGAGACAGCCGGCACTTCAAAAGATGATGTATTGAATAAACTGAACCAACAGATGGGTAATTTTGATCTCAAAGCAACCACATCAACAGTAAGTGGTACAACAGACGGATCATCTTCAGCAGACAGTACAGGTGGTAACCTAGCACTAGGTTATTATGACTTGACAACTTCTTATCAGAGAATTTTTACAATCACAGAATCTACTACTTCTTATCACTCAAGTTACAACGACAAAATCTTCATACACATTGAAGCAAAAACAAATTCTGCACATGGCGATGGCAGAGGTAACAACGGTACAGTGGTAACAATCAAAACCACAACTGAAGTAGCACACGGTGAAACCACAAACTACACAGACGGTAATCCAGATGGTGCACAACCATTGGCAGAATCCGCAGGTCCAACCACACACGTTTACAGCACAGTAGATCCAAATACAACATACTTGAATCCAGTTTACACAAGTATAACTGTTGCAAATGAATCTAACACAACCACAGGCGGCGATTAATAATCCTTAACCATAAACCTTTACATCACTTGATTTTTCCAATAATTAAGTGTAAAATAGGAATATGGATATTGAAAGATTAAAGCGTCATTCTGACATTTCTCATCGTATTGCGACAGAGAAAAAAACTGCTTTGGAAAAATTGCGAAGCAGACAAACTCTGGTTTACCACAATCAAATTTTCAAAGCAGACAGTCAAACTATTGCAATGGTAAGCACCATGCTTGAGGCAAAACCAAACCAAACAATGTATGTTTTGGACAGCAACGATAATCCCGCAGAAATAACTGACCCAAAAGATTTTCTTTCCAAACTAGTAGAAAGAAATCAAGAATCTATCAACGAATATCACACATTGTATTCCAAATTTAAAAGGAGGTAGTCAATGACCACTGGTGTAATGCTCTTTAGTTTTAACAATGAGCATACAAGTTATGATAGATTAACACGTAGATGTATCAAGCACATTAAAAAATATCTACAACTGCCTGTCACAGTAGTTGGAGACAGAGAGTTTGAAGGTGCAAACAATATAATTGTAAAACCCACTGCAGGAAACAAACGGCAATATCTTGATGCCAAAGGTGTAGTATGGTATAATCTTGAAAGATCCAATGCTTATGATCTATCACCTTATGACACCACAATACTTTTGGATTGTGATTATTTTGTAATGACCGACAAATTAAAAGAACTTGCAAAAGGTTGTGAAAACATCTTGTTACATGACAAAGTTTTTGATATTGCAGAACAAAATAATCTTTGGGATCAACGTGACGCCACACTGCCTTTGGTATGGGCCACTGTTGTTATTTTTAAAAAGAATCCATTTGTCAAATCTGTGTTTGATTTAGTCAAGCACATCAAAAAAAATTACATGCACTACAAATATCTTTACAGATTAAAATTTGCTACTTTTAGAAATGATTATGCGTTTGCAATTGCACTACATCAGTTGTATGGACCAAACAATAAAGCATATCGTATTCCACATCCAATGATGATGATGGGTTATGGCGCTGAAGTTTTAAACTTTGACATGAACAGTTTGACATACAAATGGAAAAATAACTATGCGACTCTGCATCAACAAGACGTGCATGTTTTTAACAAGGAGTTTATCAATGAATCGTGATAGAGGATTTATATGGATTGCACAGAACAATAGCACAACCGACTATGTGGAACTGAGTATAGCACTTGCTAAAAGTATCAAGAGATTGTGTAAGGAGAACAACATTGCTATTATTGTAGACAAAGGTACAAAGGTGCCTCATGATCTTTTTGACAGAATTATTCCTTTGGAGCAAGACGAAAGCAAAAATATTGAATGGAAGTTAAACAATGAATACAAAATGTTTGACCTTACGCCTTGGACTCACAATATAAAACTTGAAGCAGACATGCTTTTTACACACAGCACAGATTGGTGGTGGAATCAATTGCAACAATATAACATGGTGTTTTCATATCATTGCAGAGACTACAAAGACAATGTTATAAAACAAAGTCCATACAGAAAAATATTTTCAAAAAATTATTTGCCAGATGTTTACAGTGGACTTACATATTTTAGACGTAGTAAATTTGCAATGAATCATTTTGTTTTGTGTCAAACAATAATTAAAAATTGGAAGTATGTAAAAGAAAATATTCTTATTGATTGTCATGATGAAAATCCAACGACCGATGTTGTTTATGCACTAGCAAATAAAATAATGGATC
>MDSY01139734.1_pt1 | contig 12444 bp, 8 predicted proteins | sample 811131 | NCBI WGS metagenome assembly MDSY01 (sample SAMN05326643, study PRJNA326480) | marine metagenome | isolation source: seawater | place: Atlantic Ocean: South West | collected 2010
GCACATGCACATGCACATGCACATGCACATGTCACATGCACATGCACATGCACATGCATGCACATGCATGTGCATGTGCCTGTACTTTTGCCTACATCCGAGCCCAAACCTCACTCCACCTCCACAAGGCTCAGGCTCTCTAATTACAAATCCCCAAAGCCCCCCGCTCGCCTTGCCTCCGCAAGTAACGCTCCCTCCCAACTCCACAACCCTCAACTCTCAGCCCTCCACCCCCTCACCCCACTGAGTCTCACTCACACACGCACGCGCATGCACCCACACACGCACACACCAACGCACCCACGCACTCAACCCACGCACTCACGCACCCACGCACCCCCGCACCCACGCACCCACGCGCCCACGCACTCACATACACCCACCCACGCGAATCCATATTTGGCAGTCGCCTTTGAGACGCGCGGTCACACCTTCTTTGCCGAGGACGGACTCGAGACCAAAAATGTCATTACGGGCAACCTCGCGGCAGCCACGCGCGAGCTCTTTGTCGGCCTCTCCACCGACGCCACGCCTGCGTCGTACTGGCTCGTCAATGGCGACAACTACGTGGCCAACAACATCGCGGCCGGCTCAACGCACTACGGCTTCTGGTTTTTTCCAGAGTCCAAGGTGCGCGGCGCCTCCGAGTTTGAACCAGGCGCAAAGCAGGTCTGCCCTCAAGGCACACCGGTCACCTTCTTCGGAGACAATGAGGCGCACAACAACAACAAGTACGGCCTGCGCATCTTTACCGGCAAGAACCACAACGGCGAGGGCGAGCCGGGATTCTTCCCGCGCCGCGGCGACTCGTGCGCCCCCGTGAGCGCGGCAAACCCCTTCGAGCCCGCTGAGTTTCATCGTACCTTCAGCTGGCGCAACGGGCACAATGGCATCACGTTTGGCGCGGTCGCCGCCATCCAGATCGTCGACGCCGTCGTAGCGGACAATGTGATGCGCGGCATTGAGTCGCTTGGCGCGGATGGCGCGGGCGGCGGCGCCGGCCTGCTTGGCCCGTGGGGCGCAAATCTGCTCGTACGGCCCATCTTCATCGGTCACGCGCAGGACGGCTGCCCGGCCTGCGACCACGCCCAGCTGCCCGTCTTTGCGGGATGGCGCGCTGGGCCACAGGCATTTGGCGGCAGCGTGCGCCTCGGCCTGATGACTCCCGCTCACTGGGGCCTCACCGTTCAGAACGCAACATTCATCAACTACGACCGTCCGGGCATGATTGCGGTTGGTGGCTTTGCCAAAGCGGCGCCACCTGGCGCAGGCTACAGCTTTATCGGCAACGGTGGCGTGGAGACGCGCTTTGTCGGGACGCGGTGGGTCGAATCACCCCGCCGCGTTAGATGGCGCTGGAACGACGAGATGTTGCTGACCGACGTTGACGGCACCTTTGCCGACCAGCCGTTCTGCAAGGGCTGCCACGTGGTGCGCAGCGCGCTGCTGGCAAACAGTGACGCCTTCCCCGACTGCTACCCCGACGCGCGCTACGGCGGGTCTGTATGCAAGCCGAACTACCGCTTCGTGGTGGTCGCCTTCAACGCAAAGCCGCCGTGCGGCCCGTGCTCCAACCCTCCCGTGCGTATTTCGTACCGACGGCGTGTCAAAGGCAGTGCCCTATGCCGGCGCCGCCAGCCATGCCACAGCTCTGGACCCCGCTGGCATGCGGCTGCCCTCTATAGCGCCAGGCACTGCAAACACTGAGCAGGCGAAACCACCGAGAGCATGCTGAGAGAGGCATGCATACTGCCAATGGAGGCTGGTCAAACGTCGCCACCAGCCACCATGCTGTGCCGCTCAACACTCAGGTATCGGGATGAAGGGGGCATCTACGTGCGCAACACCGCAGATGCGGCGCCCTTTCTCCGCACCAAGTGGAGGGCCGCCGGTGCGTACAACTTGATCGAGTTCGACGTTACGGTCTCAGCACCTTCCATTGCGATTGTGGGCGAGCATGATGCCGTCTACCACGGCAGCTGGCAGTCGGCGACGAGCGCATGGATCTCCAAGCACCGGCTGCAGGTCAACTTCACGTTCGTCGACCAGTTTGATGGGTTTCAAAAGTTCGCGCTTGGACACGAGGCCGTCATCTCTGACGACGGCACCACGCTCCGATGGGTCGATGGCAAGGCGACAATGCAGCTCACAACTTCGACCGTCACGTCAATGAAGAAAGCAAAGCAGCACGCTTTCTATTATGGGCATCTCTCTCCCACCGCGTACAACCTTAGCCTGGAGGTGATCGACATGCTGGCGGTGCCGCTGCCCATCAATGGCACGCGCCAGCTGTACACCCACGTCACGTGGTACCGCTGCGAGCTGCTGCCGGAGGTCTGCTCCAAAGACGGCATCCGCTTCCCCAATGTGCCAGGCCACACCATTGGCAGGCAGGCAGGGAGCTTCCAGATCAAGGGAAACTTACAGTGCGCCCAGCACGTGAACGCGGGCGCCGCTGTGCCGCGCGCCGTTTCCCGGATCCCTCCCCGACCGCACCTTACCTCCCGCCCCACACTCACGTTTACCGTGCGTGCACTCTGCGCGTGCAGGGGGCTGGGTATCGACCACGTGCAGCTCGTCACCAACCGGCGGTACACCTTTGACGTCGGCTCGACCGGCGGCACGCATCTCGAAGACATGGGCTTGGGCATCCACAACCAGGTGCACGCGCACCAACCTATCATGCACCCCACGCCTACTCTCGATCCTTGGTAACAGCGGCCCCACTCCGGTCGTTCCTAGATTTTGCCCCTCCCGTTGGCTGTCCGACCCCACGCCTTCCTTCTGCATGCTTCGCCCAGCCACCTCAGCCGCATACCGCGCCGTGCGCCTTGGCAGATGCAACAGGGCGATTGGATCGAATTTGAGAGCACGTCGTTCCCGCATTACCTCATGGGCCATGACAGCTCGATGCGCAACTGTATGCCGCTCCAAGCCACAGGCGGCCCCTGGCGGCCCCCGTCACATGTGTGCCATGCTCAATGTGTGCGTGCTGCTCATGGCAGATGGTGAGGAGCCCAAAAAGGTCTTTCTGAGCGGCTTCGACGGGACCAACGGCTACGCCATTGTTGAGAACCAAACGCAGACGTTTGCGGGGCGACGACAACTCAGTGGCCACCGGCAGCTGTCCACCGGGACCATTCGCTGGGTGGCAGCCCGCAAGTCGGTCGTGATTCGCATCGAGGGGGCGCCTGACTGCGTCGATAGCCAGCCATGGAACCCGTGCAACGGAAATAGAGGCAAAGTGGTTGTGCAGTATGCGCCGCCGCCAAGCCCGCCGCCACCTTCCCCGCCGCTTCCGCCGCCGCCACCGCCGTCGCCAGACCCACCGCCCCCACCGCCGCCCTTGCCACAGCTGCCGCGCGCGTTTGGCGCTGATGCAGTGGTGACAATCCCGTTGGCATCACTCGGCAACCTTACGGAGGGGATGTTTACTGCGGCCGTCAAGAGGTGCATCCTTGCTGCGCTCACCGCTGAAGAGCAAGCGTCGGCGTCCTTTGACACGCTGCCGCTCCTCTCGGCTGTTGTGACGGTCGTGGTCAATGAAGCGTCGTCTCAGGCGAGCGTGTCCAACGCGGTGGAAGCGGAGCTCTGCCGCGGCGCCGGCGCCGAGTGCACCGTCGAGGTCTTTGGAGGCGACGCCGGCGGGGGGGACGCCCCGCCGCCGTTGCCGCCGTCACATCCGCCCACGCCGCCTGCTCTGCCTCTGCCACCACTCTTGCCCTCGCCAGTGCATCCCGCCCTTCCACCGTTGGTGCTACCCATCCGCCTCGCCATCACACTCAGCCTCAACACGGCGGTGGCCTCCGCTGCGCGGCGGCTCTCGGCTGCGTCGTTCTCCAGTGAGCCGCTCAACGAGCGCGCGGTGGAGGCGCTCGAGGCGGTTGCCATCGCTGTGCTTGACTCTCTGCCGCTGTCAATGGGCGCGCGCCTCAATGGAACGTCGGTCGTCTCTGTTGGCCTGGCGTGCACGCTCACCGCGCTCGGTGCTAACGACGCGGATGTTCTATCCTCGGCCACCTTCATATCAGACGGTATTGCGGCCGATCTCGGCGTCGGCAGCGCTGCTGTGACGCTCTCGCTCTCCCTGGCGAAGCCCCCGCTGCCGCCCCCAACGCCGCCCACGCTCCCGCCAGCGCCGAGGTCGCCGTCCCCGGCCCCGCAAGTGCCACCAGGCTCTCCGTCCATCCCACCGGCTGGAGAATGGGCGCGCCCGTTCTGCGCAGCATGCCGAAAACGGCCGCCTTTGGGGCCAGCGCTGGCCACGCAGGCCACGGGCAGCACCGCAAGAGGCACGAGCTGGGTCAGGGCTGCTCTCCACGGATGGTGTGTGGGGGCGCATAGCAGTGGGCTGTTGGTGGGTGTTGGGTGGGTGGGTGTTGGGGGGACTGAGCCGCTCAAGAGGCATGGAGGCAGTGGGGCTGCCTTGGGAGGCCCGCCCCACGTCGGCCACTTTTCATCCCATCAGGTACACAACTGGGTGTGGGGCGCCACCAGGCGAGCCATGGAACCAGACTGCGTGCCCTGACGGCTGCTTCGAGTCAGATTGGTCGCATCACTACACGTGGCATGGGCAGGGCCTCGCACTGGGGGCACGCGAGGACGACGCACTGTACGTCTGGCCGGGGTACAAGTCAAACGTGACCATCAAGGCGTGCCGCACCGTCGTGATCGATCTGGACGTGCAGATTCAACTCTATTCGGTCGTTGTGTGGGGCAGGTTGCGCATCCGCGACCGCGGGCCGGCCGGCATCGTCTCCCTGCGTGCGGTGTGTATCAATATCAAGCCAGGTGGTGAGGTCTATGCTGGCGAGGAGGCCGCGCCGTACGCAGGCGTGCTCGAGTTTCTTCTGACAGGCGATCTCCTGACGGAGAGCCATCAGTGCGGCGGGCGAAAGGGAATGCATTTTGACGTGGGCAGTGAAGCCACGCTCCAGCTGTACGGTGCGGCGCCGGAGGGGCAGATGTGGGGCCGCTTGCGCGAGACGGCCGAGGTGGGCGCCACCTCGATCGAGATGCAGGGTCTCGTCAACTTTCAGGTCGGCGACCGGCTGATAATCGCCGGCACCACCGACGGGAACTCGGCAACCGAGTGGGTGACGGTGACAGGCGTCAACTCGCTTCCCCTGCGCGCGGGTGGCGTCGACACACGGCTGCAGCTCAGTGCGCCGCTGCAGCACTCGCACCTCAGCGTCAGCGAGACGCATGGTGGCCACGTGGTTGAGATGCGCGCCGAGGTCGCCCTCTACCTCCGGCCACGCGCCGATCACGTCCCACCCATCATGAGGCTGCTCGATTCGCGGGACGTCCCTGTGATGCGCTCCAGCATGATCCGTATATCGGGCGTGCGGCCCATTCTTGACATGAATTTCCGCTTCCGCGCCTTCCAGGGGAAACGCGGCTTGGTTCTCACCACGGCGCCCAGGTCTGCTGTGGTGATGCGCGGCGTGATGCTGATCGACATCGGCAGGAAAGGAGGTGCACGGGGCAGGGCCATGGCTGGATTGAACTGCAAGGGCCAATGCGACATCCGCAGCTGCCTGGTTCTTCCGCGCCTGGGCGACGGCATCAACGTCAAGAAGGCGACGGGCCACGTCGAGAATGTGGTCTTCACCGAGTTTCACCGAGGCGTGGCCGCGTCAAACGCCGTGGTCCTCAACTCGGTCTTCCTCAACGGGATTGGCGGGTTGGCGATGAATTGCCCCGCGATCTACCTGGGAGGCTGCAACGTCAGGATCCAAGGCAACGCCGTGGCCGGCGCCGCGCTTGGAATCTCGTCCCATGGGCACGCCGCAGCATGCGGCAAATGGCCACCATTGGGGCCACAGCGCTGGCCAAGCTGGCCACAGGATGCACGAGAGGGGCGAGCTGGCTCAGGGCCGCTCTCCACGGACTGTTTGTGTGTGTACAGGTGGTGTGTGTGTGAGGTGAGGGGGCTGAGGAGGCTGACACGTGGTGCGGGGTGGATGGTGGCGAGTGGTGGCGGGTGAGAGTGAGATAGTGGGTTGATGCGTGGGTGGTGTGGATGGGGGCGGACTGGGCCGCTCAAGAGGCAGCTGGAGGCAGTGGGATTGCCTTGGGAGGCCCGCTCCACGTCGGTCACCTCCTATCTCAACAGGTACTGCGCGCACCAGGACAACGTCAAGGACAACACTGTCCACAGCACGGGCATCGGCTGGACTTGCAAGGGCACCGTGTATAGCAACCTGGAGGCGCGAACGGGGCTGGTCGGTGGCGGGTTCACCTTTTGGAGGATCTCTGACATGGCGCTGTGGCTGTACAGCTCGGTGTATTATGGCAACTCCAAACGAGCGTTCAGGGCAACTGAGGCGCTCACCGACGGTCAACCGATCGTCTCGGGCCTGCGGGTTGTCGACGCGAACATTGGCCTCTTGTGGTCCAACCAAGGGGAGGCGAGCTCGCACCTCTCACAGTCTCCCTGCCAACTCTGCGCCCTTCCCACACGGATTGCCTGCTGATGGCGCCTCGCGTGGGCGGTGTGCGCCGCAGAACGCTTTGACCCACAAGCTGGTGCACACGGTGGCCCACCTGCAGGACTCGCTCTTTGTCGGCCGCTCCTTCAGCAATGAGCGCTGCCGCCGCGTGCGCGCTGTGCTGCTGCCTGTCTCCATGTCAGGCCCGCTCGGGATATCGCCGGGCCGCTGCGGCAGCCTTGGTGGCGCGCACAAGGTGGGCATCTGGGGGTTTGATCGGGGCGTCGGCTCGTATCCCGCCCTCCTAGCGCAGACGCGCGTCGCCCGCACGACCTTCCTCCGGTACGGCAGCACCGACTGCGGCAGCGAGGACGCGGTGCTCGAAACGCTTATGGAGGGCAGCCAGGACTCCTCAGACGGCGTGCCGCCGCTTTTTTTCGACGGCACCACCATCGACGCGACGTCGCGTGCTCACATGATCAACATGAAGCTCCCGAAGCGCAACTGGATCAATACCGGCAAATGTGGCGTCATGGACTGTGACGGCCCAAAGCAGGTCATCATACACGATATGGACGGTACGCTCACGGGGCTTGGCGCCGGCGCCAGTATCCTCGGGCGTTCCGACTTCATGCACGAGACGCGCGCCGACCCAAGCAAGTTCACGTGGTACAACATACCTACCAAGATGCTCTACGACCCCTGCCCACTGAACAACCCCGCGCACCCCGGATGGGACACGAGCGAGCTGGCAGATCTGCTCGGCTCGGAGGGTGGACTGTTCACCTATCGTCGCCGTCTCCTTGAGGAAGGCGGCAACAGCTCTCGGCCGCCCACCGCAGCCAGCCTCGAGATGGACCGTCAGCGCGAGCGCGGCTCTGCCGGGCACTCAACGGGTGGCGCTGCGCTGCCGTCCGCCGAGCCGCTCCCCGCGGCAACCAACCCGCGGCGGCTGTCGGAGGAGTCAGAGCTGCAGAGGCAGTGGAAGGACCGCATGGTCTTTTACACAGGCGACGAGCGAGCCTTTTTTGCGGACCTGTCGAAAACTGTGTGCGAATCGGCGTCCGCGCTTTATGACCCGTCGTGCAGGACGGAGAGGCAGACGCACGCTGAAGTCGCGTACAGTAGCTATGGGGTGTACCGCGGTGAGGTCGGCTCGGGTGCCGAATGCACGCTCAGGCCCGAGTTCAACGCGTGGGTGTGCCCCACTGCAGCAATGACGCCGATGCGGCTGATCGTTGAGAACATGGACGAGGACCATACCTCCCGCGTGCTCGTGCCAGTCACGCTCGCAAGCGGCGGCTACGTCCAGCTGATGAACGGCGGGTGGGACCACCAAAGTGGGTGCGGGGGCTACGAGTGCATGCGGCGCCTCATGACCTTCTGGAGCACCGTCGCCGTCAACCGCAGCTACGATCTCGCCTTCACCGCGACCAACCCTGAGCACCTTCGGCTGATGCTGCCGTTTGGCAGCGGCGAGACGACAGCCACTGGGCGTGAGCGCTCGCGCCTAGTTGTGTCCATTTATTACAGCAACCCACAGAAGCTGATCGTTTTCTGGAACCGGCGGCGCGTGCAGCCGCTGGAGCATCATATGCCGAGTGCCAACTCGTTCAATTTCTCGATGCGCAAGCCGACGATTGATGACCCGTGCGGCAGCAACGCCTTCGCCGCCTGGGAGAACAAGCTCTACATGACGCTGTGTGGCGGCGTGCCCGGCGTGGAGATCAAGACCACCAAGATGGTCACACTCTCGCTTGGCATCGAGCTGCCCGTTGAGGACTTCTTCGATCAGCACTACCTGGTACGCAACCTAGCCTCGCTTTTCGGTATACCCACCGCCCGCATGAGGGTGCCGAAGATCGTTGCGGGCAGCACGCGCCGCCGCCGCCTGTCCGGCGGTGAGCCCGTGGGTGTTGACATCACCGTGGATGCGCCGGATGCGTGCGCGGAAGTCAAAACGTGTGGGCCGCACGGCGAATGCGACCTCGCTGGCGAGTGCCTCTGCGAGGACGGATGGGAGACGCCGTCCTTTTGCGCTGAAGGTGACTGCCTCTGCTCGCAGCGGGAAGGCTGCCCCACCGGCTGCGAGTCATGCGACGCGCACGGCGCGTGCGTCGGCTGCTCCGCGTCCAACCGCACGAACGCATTGGACTCGTTGCCGCTGCTGCGTGGCGGGGTGTGCGTCAGCGAGTGTCCCGCAGACCATGCCGTTGTCACGAGCACGTCGTCTGGCTACAGCAGCTGCCTGCCGTGCCACGCAACGTGCGGTGGGGCCTGTCTGGGGCCGGCCGCGGACCAATGCGTTGTGTGCGACACGGTCGGCGTGCACGCGTACCTCCTTGACGGCCAGTGCGTGCAGCAGTGCCCCGTCGGGTACTATGCAGACGAGGCACGCGCGTGCATGCCGTGCTCTGCGCGGTGCCAGACGTGCAGTGGCCCTCGCGCGACGGACTGCACTGGCTGCAGGCCCAACTTGTGCATGAAGCAGGGGCGCTGTCCCGCCGGCGTGGTCTTCCCGCTGCTCGAAGTGCGCATCGCGGACATCTTCAGCTTTAAGATGGTCGACGACAGCTTTCTAGTCTTAAAAAACGACCGCCCAGTCTCAGTGAGTTCGGCGTGGGGTTGCGGCCATTGGAGCAAGGGTGGGATGGCGAACTGCAACAGGTGCAGACACCACCCACCGGGACTGTGCTCAGGTGCAAGGGGGTCAGCCGCGTGGTCGGGAAGCGGACCTATGCTGCAGGGCATAGTTCCCGATCACTACGGTAGGTGCCAACGATCCGCACCGAGCACCGTCGCCGTACTCCCTGAGCTGGCGCAGGTCGGCTGCATCATCAGAGATGTCATTCCTTGGTCTTCTGAGGGTGGGACGATCGCCGAGATTCACAAGACTCCCGCAGTCGGCCATTGCATCTCCAACTGCCCGGCAGGGCAGTACGCGCACGCAAATGGTGTCTGCCGCAAGTGCGATCTGGCGTGCACCACGTGCTCTGGTCCATCGAGCAAGTCCTGCACTGATCCAACCCCGAGAACTCCGTTTCTTGATGCGGACTGCAGCCCTGGCGCGGTTCGCACAGGCGGGTCGTGCGCGCTGATCTGCCCTGCAGGCGAGTCGAACGGGTGAAAAGCACCCACAAGGGGTGTCACGACTGCCACAGAGCTTAAGCTGCGACTTTTGGGCCTTGCAGAGCCCATTTCCCTTTAAGATCCGTTGGCCCAGATGAAATCACATCACCTTGCTTTCACCCAGGCGAGAGGCCGCAGAGCGGCGCCGCCACGGCGAGTAACCTAGCCTGCTCGTCGTGCGCTAGCTACGACTGCGAGATGTGCGACGCGGCTGACCCCAAGCGGTGCCACACGTGCAAGCCACGTCCGTGGATCCGCCCGGTCCTGCAGAAAAATGGCACGTGCGGCGAGAGCTGCGCTGCTGTGGGAGAATTTTTTGACTCTTTCGGCGCGTGCGTTGCGTGTGACGCCACGTGCGCGAACTGCGACGGTCCAGGCGACGAGGCGTGCACCAGTTGTGCGCTGGGCGGAGCGACGCCGCTCTTTCACCGCGGGCGGTGCCTGGCGGCTTGCCCCGTGGGCTTCGCTGCGGACGCCGGCGGCGGTGCGTGCCGCCCATGCCACCACACGTGCGGCTCGTGTGCTGCGCCTGCCGACGCCTCGGCTTGCACGTCATGCTCGACGCGCGGCACCCTCTTCTTGGCCCGCGGTGGTGACGTTGGCGGGTGCAGCGCGCGCTGCCCCGTCGGTGAGTACGGACGTGAGGGTGTGTGCGCTCTGTGCGACGATGGCTGCGCGCGGTGCACCCGAGCCGGCGCGTGCGCCGAGTGCTCGCCAGGGCTCGTGCTGCTCGCTGGCGAGTGCGCTGCGGCATCGGGCGCGCCGCCGACCGAGGCCGCCACGACCGACGGGCTGTTTGTGCTCGCCAACCAATTAACGGTCATGGCGCGTGGCGGCAAGCTCGATACGGGCTATGAGGTCACGTCAATGGGCATGCAGACACCCACTCTGAGGACGTCGAAGCCGGCGGTCAACGTCACCCGGGTGGCGACATTCGAGAAGCAGCGGCTCATCATCGTGGGTAACGCGCCGGCGAGCCCTACTCTGCCTGATCCGCCCCGACCGGTATCGCCCCCGCTCTTGCCGCCGACGCCGACCACCGACCGCTCGCCGCCGTCGCCCGCGCCGTTCCTGCCGCCGCCGGTTCCACCCGCGCCGCCGCCAGCTCCATTGGGGCCTGGCACGCCCCTCGCGGGCGATCTAGTGCTGCACTTCAACGGCGAGGCCACGGAGGGGGTGGACCTGGCAGCGGTGGCGCAGTATGCCCTTGGCTATGCGGAAGGACGAGGCGCTGATGATGCGGCCTCCCTCTTCGTGGAGGCGCTGTCGGAACTCAGCACCACGGCCTCGTCCTATGACGAGAACCCGGCTATTGCCGTCCAGGTGAACGCCGTCCTCAATGCGTCGGCCTCAACCGTCACACTGCTGGTCGACGTTGCCTTCCACCCGCACGAGCTGGTGACGTCGCCGCTCAACTTAGGCAGCCTACCACTCATCAAGCTCGATGCGAGCAGCGCCACGGGCATCCTTCAGGCCGACGTATCGGCGCTTCGGAAGGGCGCGGCACCGCTTAACATGACGTACCCGGAGCAGGAGCTCACACTGGGGATTTCCGCTGCCACGTTCGTCAACCTCGTTGGCAAGATGCGCCTCGTGTTTGACAACGCCACAACGCCGCCCTTCGCGCCGGACGCGTCTGCGAGCTCCGTGCGTGAGGCGCTGCAGGAACTCGATAATGTCGGAGAGGTGGAGGTGTTCCGAACCGAGCTGGCTGATGCGGACGCCGATGGCGCCTTCGCCGGCTACAAGTGGACGGTCCGCTTCTATGCGACTGGCGACCCGTCGCACATCGGCCCTCAGCCGCCACTGACCCTCGACGTATCGGGCCTCGCGCTCGCATCGCAAAATGGGACCCGCAGGCAGCTGAGCTTGGGTGCCCTTGGCATCACCGTCACCTCCGTTACGTCTGTCTTGGGCGAGTCGCCCTACGACCCGGCCGACTCGTCAGACGAGGCGGCGCAGGCTCAAGTTGTCGTTGACTCGGTCATCCCTTCGAATGAGAGCGTCTCCGCAGTGACGCAGCTCCCCTTCACGCCCGTGGTGCACATCTGCGGCAACGGCGTGCGCTCCACCGCAGAGGCGTGCGACGACAACAACACTGTCGGCGGCGACGGCTGCAGCGCTCTCTGTGCGATCGAAGAGGGCTTCGAGTGCGTCTCGACCGCCGACGCGGCTGGCGGCTCCGGCATCGGCGGGCTCGACGCGTGCTCGCCGATCTGCGGCGACGGTAAGCGGATCCCATGGATAACCACCGACGAGTGCGACGACAACAACACCGTCGGCGGTGACGGCTGCAGCGCCGGCTGCACGGTCGAGGCGGGGTACCAGTGCAGCGGCGGCAGCCTAAGTGCCATGGACGCCTGCGCCTCCGTCTGTGGCGACGGCCTGCGCGTCGGTGCCGAGGGCTGCGACGACGGCAACCAAGTCAGCCTCGATGGATGCGACGCCGCGTGCGCCATCGAAGACGGCTCGACGTGCTCTGGCGGCAACCGCACGGCGCGCGACGTGTGCGTTCCCTGCGCCGCGTCGTGCAACACATGCTTCGGGCCTCTTCCGACCGAGTGCGTCACATGCGCCTCCGCGTTCCCCTTCTTCGACGCCCCCGGCTCGTGCCTCGCCTCGTGCCTGCCCGCAAGCAAGTACGCCGATGGCGAGGGCGTCTGCCAGCCGTGCGACGCCACGTGTGGCGCCTGCACCGGCGCCACCAGCGTCGAGTGCGCCAGCTGCGCCCTAACCCTGACCCTAACCCTAACCCTAACCCCAACCCTAACCCTTTCCCTAACCCTAACCCTAACCCTGAACCTAACCCTAATCCTAACCCTAACCCTAACCCTAACCCTAACCCTAACCAGATGCGCCAGCTGCGCCTCCGCAGACACGC
>MDSY01060446.1_pt1 | contig 12442 bp, 12 predicted proteins | sample 811131 | NCBI WGS metagenome assembly MDSY01 (sample SAMN05326643, study PRJNA326480) | marine metagenome | isolation source: seawater | place: Atlantic Ocean: South West | collected 2010
ACTCCTGGAACAACATCTGCGGCTCCCATGCCCATTCCTTTCAAACCTATAATAATATATTCTCTTACACTTCTACTCATTTTAAATCACTTTGTAAACTAAAACGAAGATAATAGAAATTTAGACACTATTAAATGATCCGAATTTGATTTTTTTAAAAATCGTATTTTCAATGTATTGTTTGGATGTAACGATTTGTAATACAACTCACAAATTTTAGTAAAAAAGAACCGTAGCTAAACAATTTGTTCTCTTTTATGGTCTCAATACAACTAATGTAGTGACTTCTGAATAAGGTCGAAAGCAAACCTGAAGGTGTATTAATCGTATTGCTTTATTTCGTTGTCATAAAAAGCACCAGCTTTATCCATAAGAACTGCTAATTCTGTCGCGATATCTTCTTCATTTTCTCCTGTTAAATCTTCAAACCATTCGATTTCATCATCTTTTAAGTTTATGATAAAACGTGGAAATTCTGTATGTAACACAAAAATATCATCTGGAAAATTACTGTTATCGGCTAATAAAAATTTAGGTAAGTTCATGTTTTTGCTTAATGAGTTTCAAAGTTAAGGTATTAAATCTAATAAATAATAAAATGGAAGCGGTTGTTAATCCTGCAAATAATCCTACCCAGATACCAAAACTGCCATAAACCTCCTCTTTTCCTAGGAAATAAGAAATAGGGAAACCAATAACCCAGTAGGATATAAAAGTAATCAGTGTTGGGATTTTTACATCTTGTAAACCCCGTAAAGCTCCTAAAATAATTACTTGTATGCTGTCTGAAATTTGAAAAAGTGCGGCGACTAATAATAATTTTGATGCGATAAAAACCACCTCTGTATTGTCTGCATAGTTAACACTATCATTGAGATCGACATACATCGTAGGCAAACTCTTATGAAAAATAAAAAATATAACTGCAAATAGACTCGCAAATAAAGTACCTAATAAAAAAATGGAAAACGTAATTCTTCGCAACTCTTTATAATTAAGTAAGCCTTTTTGATTTCCAACTCTTATCATTGCAGCGACGCTTAAACCCATGGCTATCATAAAAGTCATGGTAGCTAAATTTAATGCAATTTGATTGGCCGCTTGAGGATTTTTACCCAACAAACCACTTAACCAAATTGCTGACGTAAAAATACCGATCTCAAAAAACATTTGCATGGCACTAAGGGAACCTAGATTGACGATTTTTTTGATCATTAAAAAATCTACAACAAGTATTTTTAAATTTTTCACAATTTGTGCTGATCGTTTTTTATACCGCAATAGTAACCATAAATAGACCAGCATTATAAAACGGGAAACTAAGGTCCCATATGCAGCTCCAACAATACCCAATGCTGGAAATCCAAACTTACCAAAAATGAGGACATAGTTTAAAATGATATTTATAATATTGGCTATTAAAGTAGCATACATAGGATATCTTGTCATAGACATTCCGTCACTCAATTGTTTAATTGCTTGGAAAATAACCAAAGGAATTAACGAAAACGCAACCAAATCTAAATAAGGTATGGCTAACGCGACAACGTCCTCAGGCTGATTCATTAAATACATGAAAGATTTAGAAAAATAAGTAGCAAAAAATAAAGCAACCCCTAATGTTGTGCATAAAAATAAGCCACTTTTGTAGGTCGATCTCGCTTGCTGAAAATTATCTGAGGAATCTGCTTCGGCAATCAATGGAGTAATTGCAGTTGAAAAACCAATTCCAATCGACATTGCAACAAACATAAAACTATTTCCTAAGGAAACTGCCGCCAATTCTGCAGTCCCTAATTGCCCTACCATAATATTGTCTATAAAGCTCACAAAAGTGTGTCCTAACATACCCAACATCACAGGTGCTGCTAACTTCCAATTATATTTAAATTCTGAAGTATATTTAGAAATATTCAAGGTGATTGTTCTTTTTTTCGACTGCGAAGATACGTATTAATACAAGATGATTGATCGGTAGAAGTTATCCCTTTTGTAATAAAGTTTTTTGAATAAAAAGAGTTACTTTTGAATTTCGATAAAAAAAATATGGCAGAAATTACATTAAAAGGAAATACGATACAGACTTCAGGGAGTTTACCAAAAAAAGGAACAAAAGCTATTGATTTTAAATTAATAGGTACAGATTTATCTCAGAAAACTTTGACAGACTATGCTGGTAAAAAAATAATTTTAAATATTTTCCCAAGTATTGATACAGGAACTTGTGCTACCTCAGTAAGAGAATTCAATCAAAAGGCAGGAAATTTAGAAAACACAGTCGTTTTGTGTATTTCTAGAGATTTACCTTTTGCTCAAGCTCGTTTTTGTGGTACAGAAGGCATTAAAAACGTTACGATGTTATCCGATTTTACCGAGGGAAATTTTGGAAAAGCTTATGGATTAGAAATTGCTAACGGCCCTCTTGCACACTTACATTCTAGAGCGATTGTAGTTATAGACGAAAATGGAAACATAGCGCATACTGAACAAGTCTCAGAAATTGCTAATGAACCAAATTATAAAAATGCTTTAAAAGAACTATAATCTATGAAAAATCCAAAAGACAGTTTTTTTAGGGGAAGACTTCGTAGTTTCAAATTTGCCTTAAAAGGAATGTGGCTTTTAATAACTACTGAAGACAGTATTAAAGCGCAACTTTTTGTAGCTGCAATCATAACTGCTTTCGGGTTTTATTTTAATATTTCTAACATAGAATGGATGTTTCAGTTTTTTACTATTGGCCTAGTTTTAGTAGCAGAAGCTCTAAATACTGCGGTCGAAAAAATTGCTGATTTTGTGCATCCAGATTATCATAAAAAAATAGGTTTTATAAAAGACATCGCTGCCGGTGCCTCAAGTTTTGCCGCATTTACTTCACTAATTATTGCTGGCTTCATATACATTTCTAAAATAAGTTTATTATTTTAGACAAAAACTCAAAGTTACCACCTAATCGAATAAAGATCATTAATGGCTAAAAGGACGCAAAGCACAAAAACAACCATAGGTTCCTCAGATAAAAAAATGACTATTGTTGCTTTTTTAAAAACAAGGCAAACACAAACAATCATTGGAATCTTTTTAATTTCGTTTGCTGCTTTTCTTTGCATCGCTTTTATTTCTTTCTTCTTTCATTGGCAAGAAGACCAAAGTACGTTAACAAAATTAGTAGACAGAAGTGTAAAAAGTAACAACCTTTTGGGTAAAATTGGCGCCTACTTAAGTCACGTTTTAATTTATAAAAGTTTTGGAGTTGGAGCATTTATCATTGCCTATCAACTATGTCTAACGGGAGTTAAAATTCTTCTTAGAAAGAAATTATCCACCATAATTATCGGTTGGAATTGGAGTCTTTTTATCATCTTATGGCTGAGTGTTTCTTTGGGATTCATGTACCAAAATTACGCACCTCTTTCAGGAATTATTGGTTATGAAATTAATGATTATTTACAGAGTTTCATTGGAAAAACAGGTTTGATCATTCTTTTGAGCTTTCTTCTCATAGCATATATCATTTTAAGATACAAAGTAACCTTTGACACCCTTTTAGACAAGATAAAAAGAGAAGAAAAAAAAGTAGCTGTTTTTGACACAAATGAACATTCGGATACTCAGGTGGTCAAAACTGACAACGAAATTTCAGAAACAATTCCCTTAAAAACCAATCCGAAAGAAAAATCAGGAGTTGAGCTATCTTTGGAAAACTTACAGCCTACAATTTCTAAACATTCTGATGTACTTCCAAAAAAACACGAAACAAGTGTAAATATTGAAAACGAATTAGAACCCATATTAAAAACTGATATTGTTAAAGAAAAAGAAGTAGAAATTAATGTCGCTGAAACCAAAGAAGAAGAACACTCTTTAGAAAACTTATCCAATCAGTTAGTAAAAGACTTTGGAGAATTTGATCCAACCCTAGAATTAGGAAATTTTAAATTTCCAACATTCAATCTCTTAAAACAATACAATGAATCTATTTCTGTTGATCCGGAAGAATTAGAAGCCAATAAGGATAAAATTGTAGAAACCCTTAAAAACTACAAAATTGGAATTGCTGAAATAAAAGCAACAGTGGGACCCACAATTACATTGTATGAAATTGTACCGGATGCTGGAATCCGAATTTCTAAAATTAAAAATCTAGAGGACGATATTGCCCTTTCATTGTCCGCTTTAGGAATTAGGATCATTGCTCCTATTCCAGGAAAAGGAACTATTGGAATTGAAGTACCGAATAAAAAATCAACAATTGTTTCCATGCATTCAGTTATTTCTTCTAAGAAATTCCAAGAATCTAGCATGGAGTTGCCCATTGCATTAGGAAAAACAATTTCTAATGAAACCTTTGTTGTCGATTTAGCTAAAATGCCTCACCTTCTAATGGCAGGTGCAACAGGACAAGGAAAATCTGTTGGTTTAAATGCGGTATTAACATCTCTCTTATACAAAAAACATCCTGCTGAAGTGAAATTTATTTTAGTAGATCCTAAAAAAGTTGAACTTACTTTATTCAATAAAATTGAGCGTCACTATTTGGCAAAACTTCCAGATGTAGAAGAGGCGATTATTACAGATACTACAAAAGTTGTGCACACATTAAATTCACTTTGTATTGAAATGGATAACCGATATGATTTGCTAAAATCTGCAATGGTAAGAAATATCAAAGAATACAATGCAAAATTTAAACAACGTAAATTAAACCCAAATGATGGTCATCAATTCTTACCATATATTGTTTTAGTGATTGATGAATTTGCGGATTTAATAATGACTGCGGGTAAAGAAGTAGAGACACCAATTGCACGTCTAGCTCAACTAGCTAGAGCCATTGGAATTCATCTAATTGTTGCCACTCAAAGACCCTCTGTAAATGTAATTACGGGGATTATCAAAGCAAACTTTCCTGCAAGGATTGCGTTTAGAGTTACCTCAAAAATAGATTCTAGAACAATTTTAGATGCGGGTGGTGCAGATCAATTAATTGGTCGTGGAGATTTACTATACACAGCAGGTAACGAAATTGACAGAATACAATGTGCATTTGTAGACACCCCAGAAGTAGAAAAAATAACCGATTTTATCGGTTCTCAAAAGGCATACTCAGAAGCTTATCAATTACCTGAATACATCGATGATGAAAGTGGTACAAGTATTGATATCGATATTTCTGATAGAGATAAACTCTTTAAAGAAGCTGCAGAAGTTATCGTAACAGCTCAACAAGGATCAGCTTCTCTTTTACAAAGAAAGTTAAAGTTAGGGTACAATAGAGCGGGTAGATTGATAGACCAACTTGAGGCAGCTGGAATTGTAGGTGGGTTTGAAGGAAGTAAAGCGAGACAGGTTTTAGTTGCTGACTTTATTGCACTAGAACAATTATTAGAAAACGAAAAGAATTCATAGAAATGAACAAAACAACAGTTTTATTACTACACTTACTGATCACTAGCATTGCTTTTTCGCAAAATTCAGAAAAGGCAACACTCCTTTTAGATAAAGTCTCCACCAAAATGGAAGCATACCAAAACATGTCTATTCATTTTAATGAAACACTAAGTAACGAAGATGCAGGAATAAGAGAAGAAGATGAACTACCTATGATGGGTCAAATCTCTTTACAAGGTGAAAAATACAACTTAAACTATCTAGGAAATACATTCATTTATGATGGAAAAAAACTATATGTAATTAACAACGATGAAAAAGAAGTTACCATTACAGAAGGAGATATGAATGGAGAGGATGGTTTTATTTATCCCTCCAAACTTTTAACCTTTTACAGAGAAGGGTATAACCTTCAAATGGGTGATTTAAAGAATATGAAAGGCAGAAAGATTCAATTCGTCATCTTAACCCCAATGGATAGTGATTCTGATATTGTAAAAATAGCCTTTGGAGTAGATCTTAAAACGTTACATCTCTATAAACTAATCCAAACAGGATCAAATGGATCGATAACTTCTTTTACGATTACAGAATTTAAAAGCAATCAAACATTGTCTAACGACTTTTTTTCTTTTAACAAAGAAAAATACCAGAAGCTAAAATATAGCATAGACTAATATTTTTCAATTAACAGAAATTTAGTAGCATCTTTGATCTTAAGAAACTACTTTTGCAAAAGATGAAAATTTTAGATAAATACATCCTAAAAACATTTTTAGTTCCATTTGTAGCTACATTTTTGATAGTGCTTTTTGTTTTGGTAATGCAAGTCCTATGGCAAACTTTCGAAAACATTGCTGGCAAAGGGATTAGTTTGGTATTCATTTTTAAATTCTTGTACTATACTACTTTAATAATCACCCCACAGGCGTTGCCAATTGGAGTGCTGTTATCATCCATTATGGCTCTTGGTAATTTGGGAGAAAATTACGAATTTGCTGCAGCAAAATCTGCAGGAATTTCCTTACAACGACTTGTCAGACCTTTATTTTTTTTAACAATTATTTTAAGTGGAATCAACTTTTTATTTTTAAATAACATTTACCCTTATGCGGTATTAAAACAGAAAAATTTATATCTGAATATTAAAAAGAAAAAACCTGCAATGGCATTAATTCCTGGAAGTTTCAATAGTGATATTCCTGGGTTTCAAATTAAGTTTGATGAAAAATATGGTGAAGAAGAAAACTTATTAAAAAAAGTTTTAATTTATGATTTAACAGGTGGTAAGGGAAACCAAAAGGTAATCACTGCAGAAAAAGGCAAAATTGTTTCCGAAGAAGGAAGTCGATACATGACCCTCATTTTGTATAATGGTTACTACTATGAAGAACATGTGAAGTCTGCTAGGACTTCTCTTAAGAAGAAGAAGATGGCAGCCTCCAATGCTTCATTCAAAGAGTATGAATTTAACATAGACATTTCGTCTGTTTCTGGGGATGATGATTTAAATAAAACAAATCATACCAAAAATTTTATGATGTTAAGTTTACAGCAATTAGGGGATACCATCCCCAATTTAAAAGCCAGTTATGATGAAACACTTCTTATCAAATCTAAAAATATTTATACGGCAACTGCAGCAAAAAACTTATATGCATTTCCTGATTCCCTAAAAACCAATAACATTAATAGAAAAATTATAGAAAACTTTGATTTAAAGGGTCAAATTAATATTGTAAACAGCGCCACATCAAAAATATCAAGGATTTTAAGTTCCTTGAAAAATAATGCAAGCTCAATTAAGTGGAAAAGGAAGACTCTTAATTTTTTTGATACAGAATATTATAATAGAATTGCCTTTTCGTTATCCTGTTTGATTCTGTTTTTTATTGGAGCTCCTTTGGGGTCTATTATAAGAAAAGGTGGTTTTGGCTTGCCCATGATTTTAGCCATTGCTATTTATGTAACCTATTTTTTTAGCAATACATTTGGTAAAAATCTAGCGGAAGAAAGTTCTATTTCAGCATTTTTAGGTTCCTGGGTCGCAGCGTTTATTATGGTTCCCTTAGGCATCTTGTTAACTAGGAGAGCAACCAAAGACAAAGGATTATTTAATATTGATATAATTACCCAACCCCTACTTAATTTTTTTCAAAAATTATTTTCAAAAAAAGCAACTTAATAAATATGACAGTTCAGAATATTAAAAATACGACTCAATTAAATTCAATTCCTGAAGCTATTGAAGACATAAGAAATGGAAAAATTATTATTGTTGTAGATGATGAAAACAGAGAAAATGAAGGCGATTTTTTAGCTGCTGCTGAAATGGCGACCCCAGAGATGATCAATTTCATGGCAACCCATGGTAGAGGGTTAATTTGTGCTCCCTTAACTGAAAGTCGTTGCAAAGAATTAGATTTGGGAATGATGGTAAATAACAATACAGATCCTATGGAAACCGCTTTTACAGTTTCTATTGATCTTCGTGGAAAAGGGGTTACAACTGGTATCTCTGCTTCTGATAGAGCTATAACCATTAAAGCTTTAATTGACGAAGAAACAAAACCTTTTGACCTAGCAAGACCTGGCCATATCTTTCCTCTAAGGGCGAAAGAAGGAGGTGTTTTGAGAAGAACCGGACATACGGAAGCAGCGATCGATTTTGCTCGTTTAGCAGGCTTGCAACCTGCGGGTGTAATTGTAGAAATCATGAATGAAGATGGAACTATGGCTAGATTGCCCCAACTACTCGAAGTAGCCAAAAAATTTGATATTAAAATTGTTTCTATTGAAGATTTAGTTGCTTATAGAATGGAGCATGACTCATTAATTGAAATAAAGGAAGACTTTAATATCAAAACTAGATTTGGAGAATTTAGACTAAAAGCATACCAACAAACAAATAATAGTCAAGTTCATATTGCTCTTACTAAGGGTTCTTGGAATAAAAATGAACCCGTAATAACAAGAGTAAATTCTACATTGGTTAATAACGATATTTTAGGAACGCTAACGAATGATGCCGATAAAAAATTGGACAAAATGTTTCAGGTTATCAACGATCAAGGAAAAGGTGCCATTATTTTTATCAATCAACAAAATCAATCTCAAAATTTATTGAGCAGATTAGCGACCTTAAAAGAAGGACAACTCAAAGGAGATATGAAAGCTTCAGCAATTAAAATGGACCAAAGAGATTTTGGAATTGGAGCACAAATTTTACATGATTTGAATATTAGTAAATTAAGGCTAATTACCAATACAGAACAAGCAAAACGGGTGGGAATGATTGGATACGGATTGGAAATTGTAGACTATGTAAGTTATTAAGTAACGATTCGTAAACGACAAAACATACAACTAAACTTTTCAAACCTACTAGACGATCACTTCTACCCCACTTTCTAGTTCTGTAGGTTTTTGATTTTGTAAAAATAAGCGAGCTGTGTAGTCTCCTTTTAGCGTAATCGTATGATCAATAACTTCTAACCAACTTCCTTCGCGCAAACCGAGAACTGGTGTCTCATTAAAAACATGAAATTCTTTAATACGGGTTTCTCTTGTCTCCCCCATGTGTGTAGACCCTTTAATTGGATCTAAATAATGGGCATTGATGTTAAATGGAATCACATTTAAAGACCTAAAGCTCGGAGGATACACAATTGGCATATCATTCGTATTTTTTATAGAAACGCCACAGAGATTACTTCCTGCACTTGTCCCAAGGTAAGGTGTTCCAGAATCTATTACTTCTCTTAAAACATGTAGAATATCATTTTCATATAGTTGATTCAGTAATTCAAAAGTATTTCCACCGCCAGTAAAAATTGCCTCAGCACTCTGAAGTGCCTCTGTTGGATTTTTAAATTCGTGAATCCCTTTAACAGCAATATTTATTACTTCAAAAGATTTTTTAACAATTGTCGTATACTGGGAGTATGAAATTCCACTGGGCCTTGCATAGGGAATAAAAAGAAGTGTGGTAATATCTTTAAAGAAGTGAGAAAGTGTTGGCATTAAATACTCTAAGTAACTACTTTTATAAACTGAGGAGGTACTTGCAATGATCATTTTTTTCATGTCTCCAAAAATAACAATAAAAAACGAGCTTTATTAACATATACCAAGCCATATCCAATTTAAAAAAAATACATATATTTGTGAACCAACCACTTAATACTGATTTTAATGGTATTAACAAACCCCTTAACTATGAAAACAAAAATCTTATTATTTTTAATTGTTATTCCTCTTTTCCTAGCATGTGAAGTCAATAAAACAAGTAACTTTTTCATTTCAGAACCAGATTTAATTGGGACATGGAACCTAACCAAGATGGCAATGAAGGATGGAAGTATCAATGGTGTTTCAGCGCATGGTGAGACTATTTCTGGAAATTGCTCCATCGTTTCAAAAGATATAAATATGACTTTTTCGTTTACCGATAGTCCAAAAATGATCGGCGTAGAAGGGAGTTTGACTTCTGAAATAACAACTACTCATTCATCAACAATGGTGATAACCGAAACCTTTGACACCCATAAAGAACCCATTAGTAGTTTTGATTGGAAATTAAATCCTGACAATACAATTACTGTAACTCGCGACCCTGTTTTAGTCTTTACTATCGAAGAATTTTCTACAAATTCTTTAAAACTATCAACAGAACTTAATGAGATCAGCTCTTTTAACGGAGAACCTGTAACTATTCAAGGGAGGCTGAATATGGTATTTGAAAAATAAAAAATACAGTTCTCTTCCTCTCTTTTTTGGTCATTTTCTCTACTTATGTTGATGAAATAAAAATATAATTTGTATTTTTAAGCAAGTATTTATGCATAATAATTACTTGCTTAAAAATACAAAATGTTAAAAAAAATACTTCATATATGTTTATGCGCAATAGCCACTTGTAGCTTTTCTCAAGAAAAAAATTTTTTGATTTCCGGAGATCTAATAGACTCTTTGGGAATCGTTAAAAATGCAAATATTATTAATTTAAACACAAATAAAGGAACCTTTTCTTCGGACAACGGTCGTTTTAGAATCTTTGTTTCTAGAGGAGATTCATTACGAATCTCTTCGGTACAGCACATCACACAAAAAATCATCATCTCTAAAAAAATTATTGATCAGAAGACCCTAAAAATTGAATTAAAATCGAATACCTATGTTTTGGACGAATTCGATCTAAAAAGACATTATTTAACAGGTCGCTTGGGGATTGACATTAAAGATGTTCCCAAAAATAAAAAAGACTCCATTCTAAGAAGCGTAATGGATTTCTCTAAAGTAAATATGAAAATTGTTGAGTCGAATGACTATATAGATGAAAGAGTACGTCCTCAACTTGTGAAAAATCCTTCAATAATGCCTTTAAGTGGTGTAGGAGCTAGCGTTAATATCTCATTTAAATATTCTAAGCGCCTCTGGGCACTGCGAAAAAAATTAGCAACTCAAAAAGCTTTTCCATATAAAGTACTCTCTGAACTTGGTGAAAAATTCTTCTTTGAAAAATTACAAATACCTGTAGAAAATTACTTCCATTTTTTAGAATATTGCAATCCTCTGGGTGTTGAGAAACTTCATGCAGAAAACAAGCTTTTAGAACTTATAAAAATCTTTAAAAAAGAGAGTGTTAGCTACTTAGAAATCATAAAAAAAGACTAATTTGGCTGGCTTACTATTTTTATTTTACTATGAATGTTCAAAAATTGTTACTGCTTCTATTTATTATTCCACTCCTCTCCTTCTCTCCTCACAAATATTATTTGAGTCTCACTCAGATCGAGTATAAGAATGAATCACGCTCCATTCAAATATCAATAAATGTTTTTATGGATGATATCGAAATTGCCTTAAACAAAAAATATCAAATCGATTTACAACTCGCATCCAAACAAGAGTTAAAGAATAATGATGATTATTTTAAAAAATATTTAAAGGAAAAACTTCATTTAAAAATTAATGATTTTCCAAAAGAATACAACTATATCGGAAAAGAATATGACGGAGATTTGGTTTATTTTTATTTAGAAGTTGAAAATATAGACGGCATAACGAGTCTAGAAGTCGAGAATACCATATTAACAACTTATTTTCCAAAGCAAGAAAACTTACTCAAAACAAAAATTTATAATAAGTATCAAAGTCTGTTATTAACTGCTAAAAAAACAAAAGGTTTGTTAAAATTTTTATAGCTTTAACCTTTTAATTCCCTATTATTAATTTATATTAAATTTAATTTAAGAATTTATGAAAAATAGTACTTTATTTTTATTGAGCATTTTTTTTATTGGAACCACTGTATTTGCTCAAGAAAAAAAAATCAAACAAGGTCTTCAAGGGCATACCAATCAAAATAAATTCAAACAACTCAAAGATCAATTGGCCACACCCAATAGTCAGCGAACTGCTTCAGGTGCTCCAGGTGTAAACTATACACAGCAAAAAGTAGATTATGTGATGGATATTGTTTTAGACGACGAAAACAAAAGAATATCAGGGAAAGAAACCATTGTGTATCATAATAACTCTAAAGATGAATTGGCTTATTTATGGGTACAATTGGATCAGAACATGAGAGCTAAAGATTCTAAAACGCCAGACATACAACCCTCTAAAATCCCTAATAGTATGCCTGTAAAGAGTTTTAATCTTAAATATCCAAAAACACCTTTTGACGGAGGTTTTAATATCATAAGCGTAACCAACCTAGACAATAGTAATTTGTCGCATACAATCAACCAAACAATGATGAGAATTAATTTACCAGAACCATTGGCAGCTGGGAAGACTTTTTCATTTAAAATTAACTGGTGGTATAATATCAATAACCACAGAGAAATCGGAGGTAGATCTGGTTACGAACATTTTGCAGAAAACGGAAATAACAATTATGTAATTGCACAGTTTTTTCCAAGATTGTGTGTGTATGATAATGTTGAGGGATGGCAAAATGACCAATTTTGGGGAAGAAGTGAATTTGCACTAGAGTTTGGAGATTACACCGTTCATATCACTACACCAAAAGATCATATGCTTG
>MDSY01080868.1_pt1 | contig 12442 bp, 15 predicted proteins | sample 811131 | NCBI WGS metagenome assembly MDSY01 (sample SAMN05326643, study PRJNA326480) | marine metagenome | isolation source: seawater | place: Atlantic Ocean: South West | collected 2010
AAAGATAAATTCCAATAAATTAAATCTTCAATTTCTTCAATTTCTTCAATTTCTTCAATTTTATCCATATATTATATATATTATATTATAATTTAATCAAAAGTCAATATTTTACTTGTTTTTTGTAGATCAACCTTCTTATAAAATACTCCATCTTTGCCTTTAGAAAATCCTAAATCATTCATTTTATATTCATTATTTTTTTTAATAGTATTATTAATTATTTCATCATCATTATCCGATTCTATTAAGCATGGTGAATTAATTTCATCATCTTTTTCAGGTACTTCATCTTTTACTTTATTTTCTCCATAATTTTCTCCATAATATTCTTTATAAAAATCTTTAATTTTTTCACAAAAATCATGTGTTTTATTATTATAATATTCATCATTAAAACATATACCAACATATGACTTAATTGTTTTCTTTTCTGTATAATTAGGATAAGATACACTTACATTATTTCTAATTTCTGTATTTTTTTTCAACATATCACGCCATTTAATATTTGTTTTAATTTTTTTATATTCTTCATCTAAATATTCAGTCATGATATTTTTTAATAAAATGGAAGGTATTTTATCATTTTTATTGCCCGTTATTTTAATAATTTTTGATAAAATTTCTTGCTGATTTTCCATAACTTCCTCCTTTTCTTCATTAACCATGCTTATCATATCGTCAGTTCTATCCAATTTATCATCATAAAAATCTAATAATAATTTTATGAATTCCATACATGATAATTTATCTCTACAATAATGAGTTTTAATATCACTTATTGGTTCTCTATAATAAATATCTGGTGTCCCAAACTGATTATGATCTTCTTTTCTTTCAACTTCTGATAAAAATCTTATTTTTAAATTATATAAAAAGCAATTACTCCATGTATCCTTTGGTTCAACCTTAAAAATATCATTCACATTACCGTTTATAACGCAGTTTAACTCTCTTTTACATTCATCTTTATGATTAGATCTGGATTCAATCTTATCACCACCAGAAATTTGTTTTAATAATGTACCATCAATCTCTATTTTAGGTTTTGCTTCATTAAAATATAAGTATCTACAATCATATTTATTATCTATCCATGATAATAATTTGGCTTGATCTCCATTAGTATCTTTACAGCATAAACTACCTGTATTAATGGTTTCGCAAAATTCCTCAAAACTGTTTAATATTAATTCAGTAATTACCCCTTTACTTGAATTTCTTGATCCATAAATTAAATTCCATTTTTTATCCTCCATACAAGCAAAGAACATTCTTGAATAATTATTTAATAAATGATTTAATGGTTCAGTTTGATTTTTTTGTTCTTCCTCGTCTAAATCATCAAAATTTGTTGTGGTGAATGCTGGTTTAAAAACTTTATTCATAACACTATTTTCAATTTCATCTTCTGTATATTTCTCAAAATCTAATAATTTTATTTCTTGATAATTGTAATTACATATTTTACGGGTATAATATCCATCTGGATAATATTCATTCATTTTTTCTTTATCGTCCCAACCAATAAAGTCAAATTTACCTCCCATTTCTTCACCATTTTTATTAGGATTAATTTTTAATATACCATCTTGAAATGGAATAGAATGTCTATTACTGATAGATAATTTTATATGAAAATCATTAATTAAATTATTACTTTTTTGTAAAATACTTTCAAATGTATTTAATACATTATTATAACCGTTATTATTTGCTGTATAATTACAATAAATTGTCTCCATTTCTCCTAAATATTCGTTATAAACATCTTTTGCTTTTTTAATATCTCTGTCTATAAACTGTCCCAAACATGATTTCTTACCATTACAAAACCATTTATTATTATATTTAAAATAATAAATATAAGACTCTCCTCTTACACTACAAAATACATCATCTTTATATTTTTCATATAAATATTCAGCCATCTGAATATCGGTATAAAATTTTTCTTCATTACTATCATCATCTTCTTCATCATCTTCAATATTTTCCAATAATTCATTATATTTTTCTGGTATTTTCATTTCTTTATAAATAAATTCAACTTTGAAATTTGTTCTTTCAAAAATATAATTATTAATTTTTTCCAATAATTGATCAGTATTTAAATTTTTATTTTTTTTGATTTTTAAACCGTCATATTCCAATGTACCAATTTTAATATTTAAGTGTGTTAATTTTTCAACCATAAGATCTAAAATTTTGCTTTCTATTGATTGATAAACATACGCCAAATATGTCCCTTTTTCAAAATCAGGTTTTTCTTTTTTAATATGTTTTCTAATTTTCTTAAATTGTTCTAAATCTTTAATATTGTGGTATAAATTCTCTATTTCAATATATAATGGCTTCAATGATGGTATATTTTGATGACCTCCTCCATTTAAAACTTTAATTAATGATGCTTTAATTACTCTTTCATCATCTGTTTTTAAAAAATTAGTTATATCATTAATAAAAAAATCTTTATTTTCAAAACATTTTAATAATGATGGATAATTATTTATATCTAAATTAAAATTTTGTATTATATTCAAATAAATACAAACTTGACTATTTTTCATATCAATATCATCATAGATATTACGATAAATTATATTTCTCAATTCCCTCAACATGAGTGTAGAACAAATATTTTTTTTTATTACTCTTCTACCTATTGGATTATTATAATATACAACAGTTAAACCCTTTTTAGCATTATACATATTTAAATAATTATAATAATCATTTTTGAAATAGTCATCATCAATATTGTCTATAATTTTACCCACCTTTTTTAACATTTTATTATCACATATTTCCGTCATTTTATAATTTTTTTTGTTGTCCATGGTATAGAAATTAGTGAATTTATTGATCATTGGTTTAATACACATTATATTATTGACTAACATTTTTTTATTATATAATATTATTAGAAAATAATTCTTTAAATAGAAATAAAGATTAATTAATTAATTAATATTAAATAATTAATTATTATTAAATATAATTTAAAGATTAATTAAATATATATTACTATATTATATAAAATGAGCGAAATTTTAATTAAAAAAAGTGTTGGAAGACCAAGAAAATATGATAATGGATTAGCAAAAGACTACACAAATCAGTCTAATTATAATCAGTTATATTATCAAAAAAATAAAGAAAAAAGAAGAATTAAAAATGCTGAAAAAAATAAAGAAGTAATTGTATGTTCATGTGGGAGAACAGTTAATAAAAATAAATATGAATCTCATCTGCAAACTCAATTACATCATAGATTTTTACAAAAAAAACAATCTATGGAAGAATTAAATAATAATTCTATTGAATTAAATAATATTTCATAAAAATAAAATATTATATTATAATAGTATTTGTTATTGCTCACGGGACTTTTATATCCACCTATAAAAAAACCTCCTTTTTTTTATTTTTTTTGACTTTTAAAACCTCTACGGGGGGCATTTATAAATCCGCAAGAACGGAAAATCTGTTATTAGATTTTATAGAAAAATTATTATTATCTTTTGTATAAAATTTATTTTTTGAATTAATATTATCGTTGATGGTTTTATTATGTTTATTTATTTCATATAAATAATTAGTTAAAGTTTGATTTTCAGATATTTTATAATCTTTACTTGTATTATTGGAATATGTCTTATTTAGATTCTGTTTATTATTTTTTTTTATATTATTATTATTCTTATTTCCATAATTTAATTCATTAATTGCTTTTAATTTAATTATTTCATTTTCTAATTTTTTTCTTTTTTGTTTTTCAGATTCAACAAGATAATCACTTATTAAAACATTATAAATTAGATCTTGTTTATTTAGTTTATTTAATTCTCTTTGTAATATAATAGTTTCTGGCTTTTGGAGATGTATTAATTGAAGGGCATTTACATATTTAATATTTCTATAATATAACATGTATATATTATTAAATTATTATTTTAAGAGTTATTTTACAACTTTTAAAATAATGATTTAAAAAAAAATAAATAATTATTTACAATATTCATCAACTATACCTTGAACATATATTGAAAAATATGGATCAGGAATTCTTTTTATCATATCGTCATCATCTCTACATTTATACCAACAATATAAATTATTAAATGTTTCTTCTTTATTGTCTTTTACTATTTGAAATTCAAAAGGCAACTCAACTAATTTCATGTAATTTTTAACTTCCTTTATATCTAATTTACCCTCTTTCATAAATCCTTCAAAATGATTTATAAAATCATTAATTTCATTTTCATTCATTTATTATATATATATTATTTATATTTTTTTTTAATTTAATATTCACTTGATAAATTTCCGTCTGCATCTCTCATAAATTGAATTTGACAACAGGCGTAAGTATCTATTTGCTGTACTGCATCAGCATATGCACTTCTTAAAAATCTTAATGAAACAGGCATGGCGGTAGATGCTGTATCTATACCGTTGTGGATATTGTCGTCATGACCATATGGTTCGGTTGATACCCCAATTATACCTGCACCGTTGTTGTTTGATCCTTGAGCGTATGATTCATTATTAATTAAACCATGACCTGATAATGTTCCTTGTAATCCTTTTATAACTCGTTTTACTTCGCTAAATGCTGAACTAATATTTATTGAAGTATTAGACCCAATCATAACCCTTGTATTTGGAGCAGTTCCTCCAGTTGATAAAACCGCACCCCCATTTGTGAGGTTAATATCAATTTGTTGCTGTGGATAGTTGTCCGAACCAATTTGATACTGGTAATTTGCAAGACCTTGTATGGAGGATTTAGATAAAGAAAAATTTGTAAATGATGCTAATTCTGATTGAGTTCTAAAAATAGATAATAGACCTTTTAATACATAACATCTTACAGATAATTGAACTGTATCATTTGCATTTATAGTACCTTGTGTAGTATTAATATGATGACTAAATGTAGTACCAGTCCATGATAACGCTCTATTATTTAAATTCATTCTCGCCATTAAATCAGGATCAGAAATTCTAACTGCAGGGACTGCTAAAATACAATTTTCAACAGAATATGAACCTGCTGCACCACCCCATGCAAAACTATCTTGTGCAGTTCCGAAGGTCAATTCTAAAACAAATCCGGAATTTGCTGGGAGGTAGTTCTTATGATCTGGATTAAACCATGCTCCTTTTAATTTTATTTCATAATGTCGCATTACACCTGCATTGATAGTATCACTTTGATTTTGTGAATAACCTCTACCACCAATATCATTAACGTAATCAAGATTTGCACCACCGTCAACTGAAAGAACCATACCAGTTTCAGTAGTTATTGATGCTGCAGCTGTAATATTTGCTGTTTGAACTGGTGTAAAATCATATTTCCAAGGTGATCCATCTAATGTCCCAGATCCTACACTATCACTAAAATCTTTTGTATAATGATCAAGTACATTTGAAATTAACCCATATGACTCCAATCTCTCAAGTTCGCCACCCTGCAGATTTAGCACCCTTACACGATTGACGACACAACCTGCATTATCGTCTAAAAACATAGTATTTGCAGCATGTGTATTTGTTAAATCAAATCCTAATACGGCTTGATTAAGATCTAAAAACGATCCAGATTGAACTGGTATTCTACATACATTATTTGACTCTGTAAATACTGAAGCATTTTCTGCATTAAATTTGGTTAAATGCCTTTGAGCCAAATATCCCTCATGTTTTCTCATACTTGGATATTTAATTCCTACTGGTTCTACTTTATTAATTCTTGGTTGTTCCGTCATTGCGTTTCCGTTTTCTCTTTCCATTTTGTTATATTATTACATAATAAAAAAAAAATATAAATTAAATTAAATTAAATTAAATAATTTACCTTATATTTTTGATAATTTCTAATTATATTTTAATTTCTTCTATAAAATGGTACTCTCCGCATTTCACTTACAGGTCTTCCAATTGGCGGTGGATATGTTATATCTCCTATATATTGACGACCTATTATATCTCTTCTTTCTGTTCCTTGTTCTAATACTCTTTCTCTAATTAATGGAGTCCTTTTAAATACTTGAAAAATATCATTTGCTAATTTCATTAAAATTTGTGGAGATTTTAATATATTACCGACACCCATTCTTTGATCTAATTCCGCAATACCTGCTAATTTACCCAACGCATTTATAACATTTGTATCACCTTTTTCAAAACCAGATGTTTCTTTAAAATCTGTTCTATTCATAAAATGTCTAAGGTCATGGCTTGGAAAATATAGATCTTTATTTTTATCTAATATTTCTTGTCTGGGTTTTAATGTTATTATATCTCCTCCACTAAGTCCAGACTGAGAAATTAAATCATTCTGAATTCTATAATTTTTAATATTACAATTATTACCTATACAGTTTATATATTCATCAAAATTTGGAAATATTCCAGTACCATGATTAAATGTAATTGCCCTATTATTTGTAGGGTGTTGAGATAATGAATGTCCGGCAAGTGTCCCACCAAGACTAAAACCAGTAAAAACTATATTATAATCTGGATATAAATTTTTTAATCTGTCTATAATTCTTATATTGGTTTCTACAAGAAATGCGTCTTTACCAAAAGGAGATAGATAAGGCAATGTTTTACTAAAACTACCCAAATAAGTTTCCAAATCCATATTTGCCTGACTTAATGCCCGTACAAAGAAACTATTTTCCATTAAATCATCTATACTTTCTTTTTCGTCTATTGATTTTTGTAGTTCAATTCTCTCATCAGGTGATAATCTAAAATCAAACATGGCTCTTAATTCATCGCCTAATCTTTTAAAGTCTGTACCTTTAAATGCTATTACAATTTCTTTTTTATTATTATTAATATAAGATGCTACATTAATATTACTATATTTTTTCATATATTCATAATTTCCTATAGTTCTATCTCTATCCATTTTCCCTTTAAATGCTTCATCTGCAAATTTAGAGTATTGTAGATCATTTTTAATGTTTGTTTCTTCTTTTGATAATTTTTCATCTCTTAAATCAGTAGGTAGAAAGCCAGTAGAAAATTGTAATTGTTTAGCGTCTATGTTTTCATAAATTTCTGCTATTTTTTCACTATCTAAAATATTTTGTTGAGGTTCTATTTCTGAACTTACATCTATTTCATCAACTTGTGGAGATATTTTTTGTTCTATGTTATCATATATATCTTTTATATCTTGTGAAATATCAATTTCTTCAACTTCACTCATCTTATTATATATTTATATAATTTAAAAATTATTATATTTGTAAATTATATAAATGATTTTTAATTGGTTATATGATTCCAAATATGAATATAATAAAGAATTAGCAAAAGAAATTATTGATAATATAGATAAAAAAATTAAAGAATTATCTAAAAAAGGCGATAAATTATGTAGTGAAGACTATGATTATATTGAAAAAAAAACTATAATAATAAGTTCATTAAAATATTTTTATAGTCTATAATTATTTTTGTATTTCATCGTCTAATTCTTCGTATGGTTCGTCTTCATTAAATATAATTTTATCAAATTTTACATAATATTTATCTTTTGTAGGAGCATTTATGATCACATATAGGAATGAATAAGGATCTTTCCATGCTTGATATAACACCTCATCTTGTAAATCTGGAGATAAATCAAACATTAATTCTTCTTTTATTCTTTTGATTTCATTTGCATTACAAGACCTAAATATGATAGCACCTGTTAGTGCATTTCTAAATTCCATCGGTAAAAGGCTATATTTCTGTGAAACTATCCATATACTAAATTTAGATTGTCCATCTTTTTCTCCATTCTGTAAAATATGTCTGCGATTTAAAAAAATTTTGCTCAAGTTTTTACTGCGGTTAATATCTCGTATGCAGTCATCAAGTATTAAAAGGTTATTACCATTATCACCTTCTTGTAATTCATTTACAATATCTACCAATTTATCATCATCAAATTTATTATGTAATTGATTTTCTGGTAATTTATTAGTAAATGTCTTAGGCAATGTGCTTAAACTACCTGAAATCATTTGAATATTATCAAAATACTTGTAATAATATAAATTTTTAGTTTTATTTTTTTTAGTAGGGTGTGATGTGAGGAGTGCAATCATTGTACTTGTTTTACCAGATGCAGGTGATCCTACAAAATAAAGTGCACCATGTATTGGTAAAGGTTTTTCAGGTATATACGCTAAATCATTTAAACTATCTATGGGTTGATTTACTTTTGGTATTTTACTTAATTTATTTCTTTCAATTTTCATTTATTATAATACTATATTATTTTTTAATAAAATTAAACAGATAATAATTGAGCCTGTAAAACTGCGTCTAATAAATCACCTTTTAAATCATCATCTTGTGTTTCTTCAACTTCATTAACAGTACTTAATCGTTTTACTGGTTCTTCTTTTTTAATTATTGTTCTTTCTATTATTTGCGGTGTAGATGTTCTTTCTATTATTTGTGGTGTAGATGTTAATTCTGGTTCTGGTAAAATTTGTCTTTCACTTTGCATTCTTCTTAATACAGGTTGTTCAATTTCTGCAATTTCATCGTCATCATCATCTACTATATATGGAGTTTCTAAACTTCTTCTACCGATTGGTCTATCAATAATTACATCTTTTTCTATACTCATAATATTAGGTTTATTATGTATTTCAAATAATAATGATAATTCAAAATTTACACCATTCATTTGTATTAGATTATTATTTTGATCTCTCAATGCTATTTTAAATGTTCTAATTGAATTACTATCTACTTTTGATGTAAATGGTGCAGTATCATATGGATTATAATGTATAATAGTAAATGGTGGTTCTTTAATAGGTATTTTATCTATAATTGGTTGTAAATTATTAATAGTTTCTCCTGTTGTAATTACATTTTCCACATTTAAATCCGAAAATAGAAATATACTATGGATTGTTTGGAAATTTACAACCCCATCACTTGTAATGTTTCCACCTGCTCCTACGGTTTGATTTGTTCTTTCAAATCCTAAGGCTTTTGCTAAGCCCCGACTTTCTGAATCTGCAAAATTTAAAACATGTAATGTTGCATCTGTATTTGTTAAGGTATATTTTGCTTTATTAACATCATAGGTCGCTGTATATGGAAATGCACCGACGGCATTAATTGCAGCCATCATCTCATAGATATCATAATTACCTTCTGATATAACCAGACTAATCGCACCATCTACATAAATGTTTAAATTATTCAATTGACTACTAAAAGCATAAAATGAAATTGGTATTTCTGCACTTGATAAAGATATATGCATGTCTTGGTTATTATTTGATCGTTGTATAGGTGCAGCCAAATCTATCAACATATCAGTATTAAACCCATCTGTTAATTGTTTTACATCTTTACTTTTAATATGTACCATGTATGAATTATCCATAGTTTCAGTATTTACCGCCATTATTATTATTATAATACTATAAAATAAATTTAAAAAAAATTATTATATAGTATTATAATGATTTTTAAAGTTCAATCTGTAATAATACCAAAATCAAAATTTACCGAAAAAGAGGCAAATGAATGGATTAAACATAATAATTATACTGATAAAGGTAAAAGAATTAAAAATTATAAATCAACTAATTATTATAGATTTAGACAATTGCCTCCATCACATTTTGAAAAAAATTCTTTTAGAACAAAAAAATTAAAAAACGGTATTGATTTAATTATGGGTAAATTAAATAAATAATTATAAATCTTTTAATTTTATATGGGTTGGTAGTCTTTTCATAGCAGATTGTTTAGATGCTCTTAATGAATGATCTTTATTATCATATGAATATTTTAAAGATTTGAGTATATCAACTACATCATTTTTTGGGCGTTTCCATACTGGACCAATATTTTTTGTTAAGCCTTTTTTAATATGTACTAAACCTTTTTTGAGATCTCTTGATGATACTGTTTCAAGTGTTTTCGGTTTTTTACTTTGTTTTGATGCGTCCATAATTCTTATATATAATTATAATATATTTTTTTTATTCTTTATCAAAAATATAATTAGAATAACTAAGAGAAGCATCTGTACTATCATGATTTAATACATTTGTAATAAAACCATTTATGTTTTGATCTTCTTCATTGTGTTCATTAAATAAATAAATACCATACATACCCCGTAAATTATGACTTGTAAAATCTTTACCAATCTTTTTTTTAATTTCTCTATTAATTCGTTTATTCCAGTCATTTAATGAAATTCCATTTACAATTTTTCGTAGTCTATAAACTTCTTCCCTAAATTCTTTTGCCGTTAAATCTGGAATTAAGGTTATAATATATGGCTTTTCATTATTCTTTTTAGATAATGATGAAAATTTAACTTTATATGGGTGTTTTTTAAGCATATTCAATTTTATATCATTATCAAATATTTCATTAATCCTTCTACCAGATACAAACTGTAAATAAATTCCTTTATCATACACATTTTCACTATCTTTTAAATTTAATATATCATCAACATTTTCACTATTAAAATGAATGTTTTTTTTATTAGATTTTTTTTCTGTATCACTATTAATTATATCTTGGATAATTTTATCACTTGGTTTAATTTTTTTTAAAAATTCTTCACTTAATCCTATATAATTTTCTCTAATATATTTTTTAATATTACTGTATCTTGTGGCTATGGTTTTATTTGTCGGATCATTTACCATTACTATATCATGTATAAATTTTAATATATTTTCTTCAGGTGGTTCTTGATCCAAATAGTCATCTAATTTACTATATAATTTTTTACTCATTTATATATTATAAAAACATTTTTATTTTATAAAAAATATTTATTTGTATTAATATATGGATATATTAACAAATAATGATATTATGCCTTTAATTTTAGATAAATATTTGTGTTGTAGAAGACATTTATTCATGATAAGATTAACCAATAAAAAAATAAATGATTTTATTGTGAATCAACAAAATTATTATAAATTATTAGAAAAATTTACAAAAGATTTATTTTTAATATTAAAAAATGATTATACAAGATTATATAATGACTATTACAATTTAAACGCCATGTTTCACAATATAACAACATACAATTTAACTAAATATGATACAGATTCAGATAATAGTGATTATGAATCAGATACAACTGAAGAAATTGATCTAAATGTTATAGATTTAGAATAATAAATATTTAATATTAATAAACAAATATGAAAAAATCATATAATTATAACAATAATGAATATATAATTATGATAATACCATATTATTAATCCATAAAAAATTTTTTATGGATTAATTACACGATATTTTATAGTTTTATGTGATAAAAACATATAATAATAATAAAAAAAATAATATTTATTTATTTTTTTTATTAATATTTAATAAAAACATATATATTTAATTAATTATTTTTAATCATAAGTCTATATTTATATTGATTCGCAATATTTGTTAAATTATTTATTTTAAATTTTATACATATTTCATCTTTCATTTTTGGATTTATATAATTATTCATTTTAGTTAATAAATTACTCCATAAATATGAATAATATTTAACATCATATTCACTTAATGTTTTTATTAATAAACAATAATCATTAGATAATTCTTTGAATCTATTTATTCTTTCTATTTTATTATTTTCTTCTTCTTCTTGTTTCCAATAATAATTTCTTCTTTCAATTATATCACACCATTTATCATTTAATTCATCTTCATCTGTTGGAAAATATTGTAATTTCATTTTAATCATTTTTTCATGATGTTTTTTCCCTTGTTTATGTCTTTTAATTGAATTACAACCAATAATATCGCCACATTCACATTTATATATTTTCATCTTTTTATAAATAGTAATAAATTTAAATCTTTAAATATTTTTCAAGATTAATAATTATTATAATTATTATTATAATTATTATATTTTATATTTAAAGAAAAATATTACATTTGATTATTTACATTATTATTTTTTTTATTTTTATTTTCTTCTAAATTTTGTATTTCAGAAAATACTTCTCTCTCACACTGCAGACAACAGCAAGAAATTTTACTGCATCTGCTATTTACGAGATAATTTAGGAAGGGGTTTAGAATTGTTGATGCTATCACAGTGAATAAAATAATAGATTCTCCAGACATGTTTAATATTATGTTAGATTTAAATGTGCTTTAATACTTTGTATTTCTTGTTTTAATATTGCATTTTCTTCTTCTAAAATCTGTATCCTACTAATATTATTTTGTTGAATTCTATCAACTTCTTGTAATGATGCAGTAGTGATAGTCCAAATTGCGTCATTATTTACTGTATGAAAATCATCTACTTCTGTACCATAAACGAAAATATTATGTGCTAAATCATTTCCATTTTCATCTTTAACTATATCATTGGACGGTTTTTGCTCAT
>MDSY01077857.1_pt1 | contig 12441 bp, 8 predicted proteins | sample 811131 | NCBI WGS metagenome assembly MDSY01 (sample SAMN05326643, study PRJNA326480) | marine metagenome | isolation source: seawater | place: Atlantic Ocean: South West | collected 2010
AAGGCGTGGTTCTTGGCGAGTTGGATCTTCGGCTGGAGAGTAGCGCCGCGGGAGAATTTGCCGCCAACACCGAATCCGATGAAGGCTTTCAGCTGCCCCACATCAATTGGAGCCTGTCAAGTAAAAATGTCATGACTATGGATTGGGCCGAAGGGATTTCTGCTGGGGACAATGCAGCCCTTGATGCGGCCGGACATGACAGACAGAAAATTGGTGAGCGGATTTTACAATTATTTCTGTCGCACGCACTGCGCGATGGCTTTTTTCATGCGGATTTGCATCAAGGGAATATTAAGATCGCTGCCAATGGAAATGTGATTGCCTATGATTTTGGAATTATGGGCCGGATTGATGAGTATACCAGGCGGGTCTATGCAGAAATCCTCTTCGGCTTTATTCGCCGCGATTACAAGCGCGTAGCGGAAGTACATTTTGAGGCTGGATATGTGCCTGCTGATAAAGATGTAGATGAATTTGCCCGTGCCCTCCGGGCGGTAGGGGAGCCAATTTTTGGCATGGACGCCACACAGATCAGCATGGGACGCGTATTAACTTATTTATTTGATGTCACAGAACAATTTGGCATGGAAACCAGAATGGAGCTCATCTTGCTGCAGCGAACGATGGTTGTGGTTGAGGGGGTTGCACGAAGCTTGCATCCTCAGATTAACATCTGGGAGGTCGCCAAACCCATTGTGGAAGATTACATTAAACAGAGCATCGGGCCGAAAGCCTTGATGAAAGACCTACTTAAAACAGCACGCGTGCTGTCACGCTTCGGGCCAAAACTTCCCCAGCTTGCAGAAGCGGCCTTGGTCCGCACCTACAACACTACGCAACCCAGCGTGCAAAAACAAGGGATGAAAAAGTGGTGGCTTTTATTTGCGCTGTTTGTGGGAGGCGGGGGCGGCTGGCTTGCAGCACATTTGATTTAAATTTTTACCGCATTTAGACTAAACATCTTTCAACCAATAATTTGGCAAGGTCACACCAAGACTGATATTCGATTTGCTTCAATCTAGGATCAAAGCGATTTGAGAGGAAATTTTATGACACGACACCTATTTGGAACAGATGGCGTCCGCGGCACGGCAAATACCTATCCCATGACCGCTGAAACCGCTCTGCGGCTTGCGGCAGCAGCCGGGCGTTTTTTTCGGCATGACGCCTCCCCGGGCCACCGTGTCGTGATTGGTAAGGATACACGCAGATCAGGCTATATGATTGAAAACGCTCTAACCGCTGGGTTTTTGTCAACCGGCATGGATGTAGTCCTCTTAGGGCCAGTTCCAACACCTGCCGTCGGCATGCTCACCCATTCCATGCGCGCAGATGTCGGCGTTATGATCACCGCCAGTCACAATCCGCACTACGACAATGGCATCAAGTTTTTCGGTCCAGATGGTTATAAGCTGTCAGACGCCGCCGAAATGGAAATCGAAGCTCTGTTTGCAGGAGATGTAGATCTCTGCTTGCCGGAAAACATTGGACAGGCCAATCGCATCGAAAGCGCAATTGGTCGGTATGTCGAAGCCGCAAAAGCGACCTTTCCAACCGGCAAGCGTTTGGACGGGTTGAAGGTTGTTGTTGATTGCGCGAACGGTGCCGCATATCGCACCGCCCCTGAGGTTCTTTGGGAACTTGGCGCTGATGTTATAGCCATTGGCGTGCAACCCAATGGCTATAACATCAACAAAGGTGTGGGTTCCACTGCGCCACAAGCGGCCGTTGATGCGGTGTTACAGCATGGTGCTGACATTGGGATCTGTCTGGACGGTGATGCAGATCGGATCGCCATTATTGACGAGAAAGGCCGTATAGCCGACGGGGATCAGCTCATGGGGTTGATCGCTGCGCGCTGGGCTAAGAGTGGAGAGCTCCGCGGCGGCGCGTTGGTGGCCACGGTTATGTCTAATCTGGGCCTTGAGCGCTGGCTGGACAGCCAGGGAATTGATCTACACCGTACCGATGTGGGCGATCGTTATGTGGTGGATGCCATGCGCCAGGGTGGGTTCAATCTTGGTGGTGAACAATCGGGCCATATCGTGATGAGTGATTACGCCACAACCGGTGATGGTCTTCTGGCTGGATTACAATTTCTTGCCGCCATGGTCGAAACGAGCCAGCGGGCTAGCGAACTGGCCAACGTCTTCTCACCCTGTCCACAAGTGCTGAAGAATATAAGATTTTCTGAGGGTATGGCTCCGTTGGAGGTGGCTTCTGTGCAATCAGCTATCCAAGATGCAGAGGCCTCTTTGCTGGGCAAGGGACGTTTGCTCATTCGCAAATCCGGCACCGAGCCACTGATCCGCGTGATGGTAGAGGCGGAGGATGAAACCCTGCTCAACGAGGTCGCGGAGACAGTATCGCAAGCCGTACAAGACGCGGCCTAGAGCAATACCAGCATCCATGCGCGAACAGTTTAACATTTGTTATCGCGCCCACCCGCTCTGGATAGAGTTCCATTAACTCTTTGCAAGATGATAGCTAAAACGTAATCTTGCAAAAGGTCTTGAACCATGTCCACTGTCTCACCTAATCAGAGGGCATATACGACGGTGCCGCCACCGCATTTTATGATCAGTGACGCGTTGAAAATGGAAAAATTGCAGAGCATTGGTATGTTGTTCAAACAATTCCAGAAGAATTTGCCCGCGACAACGGCATGTTCTGAACATTACCACCCACTTACCTGCGATCAATAGCAGGTAAGCGAGGTGGCTCAAGTATGTGCTACAGTTTGCCGTGACAATGTTTGAATTTCTTACCAGACCCACAAGGGCAGGCCTCGTTGCGGCCGGGATTGCCCCAGGTGGCGCGATCATTTTCATCGAAAGCACCGGATTTTGTGGGGGTGGCGTCCACAGATTGTGCCACCGCTGCGATAGCGGCTTGTCGCCGGATCATTTCTTCCATAATCGCCTTTTGCTCTTCGGCCGTGCGCATACGCACATGTGCCAAGAGCTGGGTCACCCGCTCGCGCAAACCGTCGAGCAGATTCTGAAACAATTGGAAGGCTTCGGATTTATACTCATTGAGCGGATCACGTTGCGCATAGCTGCGAAACCCAACCACAGACCGCAGATGCTCCAGCGTCAGCAAATGCTCTCGCCACTTGCTATCAATGGTTTCTAGCAAAATTTGCTTTTCTATCATCCGCATGTTTTCAGGTCCAAACTCAACCGCCTTGCGGGCCATGAAATCATCACCAAGATCTTCGAGCTTTTCGCGGATCGTGTCATCATCGACGCCCTCTTCCGCCGCCCAGTCCACCACTGGCGCATCAAGCCCTAAGTTCTCGGCAAGAGCCGATTGCAGGGCCTCTACATCCCATTGATCGGCATAAGATTTCGGCGGCATAAATTGCGTCACCAAGTCATCGATCACCTGATGGCGCATATCCTGTGTGATTTCTGCCAAATCATCGGCTTCCATGATCTCGCGACGTTGGCCAAAAATCACTTTACGCTGATCGTTCATCACATCATCAAATTTCAAAAGCTGTTTGCGGATGTCAAAGTTGCGGCCTTCCACTTTGGCCTGCGCGCGTTCTAGGGATTTATTGACCCAAGGATGCACAATCGCCTCACCCTCTTTCATGCCCAAAGTGTTGAGCACTTTTTCCAAACGCTCTGAGCCGAAAATCCGCATCAGGTCATCATCCAATGACAAGAAAAAGGAGCTGCGCCCAGGATCCCCCTGCCGGCCAGATCGACCCCGCAATTGGTTATCAATGCGACGCGACTCGTGACGTTCCGTGGCCAAAACGTAAAGACCGCCGGCATCTTTTACCGCCTGCTCATCGATGGCGTGTTTTTGTTCAATCCGGATGCGAGTATCATCGGGGTTCACCTCAGGGTCCGACGCAATGGCCTCCATAATGGTGAACTCAACATTGCCACCCAATTTGATGTCCGTACCCCGCCCAGCCATATTGGTCGCAATCGTCACTGCGCCTAGCTTACCTGCATCGGCGACAATCTTTGCCTCTTGTTCATGCTGGCGGGCGTTCAGAACATTGTGCGTGATACCAGCAGCGGTCAATAGTTCTGACAGAACCTCTGACTTCTCAATTGAAGTTGTGCCGACCAAAACAGGTTGCATTTTCTCATGAGCCACTTTGATGACGTCAACCACAGCGTTGTATTTTTCACCAGCAGTTCGGTAGACTTGATCATCCTCATCCACCCGTGCAACGGTTCGATTGGTGGGCACTTCCACAACGCCCAAGCCATAAATTTCATGAAATTCATCAGCCTCCGTCAACGCTGTCCCCGTCATACCGCCCAATTTATCATACAGACGGAAATAGTTTTGAAAGGTGACCGAAGCCAAAGTGACATTTTCCGCCTGAATGGTGCAGCGTTCTTTGGCTTCAATGGCCTGATGCAACCCATCAGAGAGGCGCCGACCGGCCATCATCCGGCCGGTAAATTCGTCAATCAGCACCACTTCACCATCCCGCACGATATAGCCTTGATCACGGATGAAGAGCTTATGCGCCCGCAGACCTTGATTGACGTGGTGCACAATCGTAGTGCTTTCCGGATCATAGAGCGATTGACCTTCTGGCAAAATGCCCTTGCCACTCAGCACCTCTTCCAACCATTCATTGCCATCATCCGTGAACGTTACATTTTTGGTCTTTTCGTCTAACGTATAATGGGCCTCCAAAACATCTGGGATCAACTGATCAATGGTTTGGTAAAGCTCAGAACGATCTTGCGACGGACCAGAAATAATCAGCGGGGTGCGCGCCTCATCAATCAAAATAGAATCCACCTCATCAACAATCGCAAAATTGTGGAATCTCTGATGCATCTGGCTCAACTCGGCCTTCATATTATCACGCAGATAATCAAACCCAAGCTCGTTATTCGTCGCATAGGTGACATCACAGGCATAGGCCGCAGCTTTTTCGTCATCGGGCTGCTGAGGGTAAACGACCCCTGTGGTCAGGCCCAAAGCACCATAGACTTTCGACATCCAGTCCGCATCGCGACGCGCCAAATAGTCATTAACCGTTACAATATGAACACCCTTGCCCGTCAAAGCATTAAGGTAGGCGGGGAAGGTGGCCACCAAGGTTTTACCCTCACCTGTTTTCATTTCTGCGATATTGCCTTCATGCAAGAATATGCCACCCATCAGCTGCACATCAAAGGCACGCAGACCCAAGGCGCGCTTGGCGGCCTCGCGGCAATTGGCAAAAGCCTCTGGCAGCAGGCTGTTTAATTCCTCACCAGATATGGCGCGCGCGCGCAGCTCAGCCGTCTTAGCCACCAGGCCCTCGTCGCTCAGCGCCTCAAACTCAGGTTCAAGCGCGTTGATTTTTTCGATCAACGGCCGGGTTGCTTTGACCTTGCGATCATTTGGTGTGCCAAAAACTTTTTTAGCAAGTGTTCCTAGACCCAGCATATCCACTCCGCATGGTTATTCAAATCAAATGAGGGATTTGCTTGCCCACCGCGCCACCGCAGCTTATGAAAAGCCAAAGGTGTGTGCAGAGTTGAGCCGGCCCCCTCAGGGCCACTCGAACGATGTATGGGTCCCGCATTACAGTGTCAACGGCGCGGGTGATTCCGTGCGCTTCAAAGGATAAAACAATGGCAAAATCATCCACAATTTTCCGCAATATAGCCTTCACTTTATTCCTATCCCCACCCTTGGCCGCACAAGAGGCTAATTTGACCACCGTAGTTGCCACCGTAAACGGTACAGAATTGACGCTCGCCCATGTGCTAGACATCAAACGGCAGCTTCCAGAGCAGTATAAAAATCTCGAAGATAGCGTACTGTTTAATGGAATAGTCGATCAATTGGTTCAGCAACAACTCTTGGCCAGCTCCGTTGAGACACCGCCAAGCTGGCTGCCAACAGCGATGGAAAATCAGGAACGCAACCTGCTGTCTACAAGTGTTATTGACGACATTCGCACAGGCGCGCTCAGTGAGGCGGCCCTGCAATCTGCCTATGAAGGCAAATTTCCTGTCGGTGGTAGCGAAGAAGAATATCAAGCCTCACATATTTTGCTCGAAACCGAGGAGAAAGCACGGGGACTTTTGAAGCTTTTAGATGAGGGTGCCGATTTTGCAACGCTCGCCCAGGAGTATTCGACTGGCCCCTCCGGCCCACGCGGTGGTGATTTGGGCTGGTTTGGTAAGGGCCAAATGGTGCCGGCCTTTGAAAATGCGGTTCTCAACATGGAGCCAGGCACCTATACCGGCCCAGTGCAAACCCAATTTGGCTATCATCTCATCTTGTTGAGAGACCGCCGCGTCATGGCACCCCCCAGTTTTGAAGAGATGCTTGGGGAGCTGGAAGTTGAGCTGCAAAATGCTGCTGTCGAGGCACATTTGCGCGCCTTAATGGATGGCGCGGATGTCACCCTGTTAAGCGATAGTATTGATCCTTCAGTGCTATCAACCTTGGACTAATAGCATCATGACACAGATATCACCTCTGGCTCCAAAAAATTTTCCAGATCTGCCCGTCATTGACGGGGTGCGCTTTGCTACCGCTGCTGCTGGGGTAAAATACCCTGGACGGACAGACGTCATGCTGGCCTCAATTGCGCCTGGAGCGACCATCGCGGGCGTCTTTACCCGCTCCGCCACCCGCGCGGCCAGTGTATTAGATTGTCAGGACAAAATTGGCGGTGATGTGTCAAAAGGTGCGGCAATACTTGTCAACTCCGGCAATGCGAACGCCTTCACAGGTGCTGCGGGAAGGGCCTCGGTTGGCCGTATCTGTGCCGCTGTCGCCACCCAGCTCAATATTCCCACTGATGCGGTTTTCACCTCCTCAACCGGGGTGATTGGTGAGGTCCTGCCAGATCAAAGAATCAGGGATTGCCTAGACCAACTGGTAGCCTCCCTAAACCTAGCGGCGCAGGAAGAGGCCGCACGGGCCATCATGACGACCGACACGTTTCCCAAGGGTGCATCAAAGATACTGCAAATAAATGGACAGCCCGTCACTATCAGCGGCTTTGCCAAAGGGTCAGGAATGATCGCCCCAGATATGGCAACCATGTTGGTCTATATCTTCACAGATGCAAAAATTTCCCAGCCAAAATTGCAAGCTACACTCGGGGATTTGACCAATCAAACCTTTAATTGCATCACCGTCGATAGCGATACCTCAACCTCTGACGCACTCATCTGTGCTGCAACCGGAACGTCGGGTGTAGATGTAACGGAGAACCTTGATTTCACAGAAGCATTGAAACAGGTCATGCTTGATCTGGCCCATCAAGTAGTTAAAGACGGCGAAGGCGCAACAAAATTTGTCACAGTTGAAGTGACCAGCGCCAGAAATGATGCCGACGCACGCAAAGTGGCTATGTCTATCGCCAACTCTCCCCTGGTCAAAACGGCTATTGCAGGTGAAGATCCGAACTGGGGCCGCATTGTCATGGCTGTTGGGAAATCTGGCGCAGAGGCAGACCGCGACCGGCTTTCCATTTGGTTTGGACCACATCTAGTGGCCGAAAATGGTTGGGTTGCCTCCAGCTATACAGAGGAAGTGGGCGCCGGCTATATGCAGCAAGCTGAGTTGCATATTCGTACAGATCTAGGTGTCGGCACGGCACAAACTACGGTTTGGACATGTGATTTGACGCATGGCTATATTGAGATCAACGCGGATTATCGCTCATGAAAACGATCCTTGTCTCTGCGGTTGCCCTGATCGATCCGGAAGGTCGTGTGCTTCTGGCACAGCGCCCCAAGGGAAAACCCATGGCTGGCCTTTGGGAATTTCCCGGCGGCAAGGTCGAAGCGGGAGAAACCCCAGAGGCCGCCTTAATCCGCGAATTAGAAGAGGAATTGGGCATTAACACCTGGCAAAGCTGCCTTGCCCCGCTGACGTTTACCAGCCATGCCTATGAGGATTTTCACCTTTTAATGCCTCTATTCGCCTGCCGGAAGTGGCAAGGTGTTCCGCAACCTCAGGAGGGGCAGTCCCTAAAGTGGGTCCGCAAACACGACCTTAGATCTTATCCCATGCCTGCCGCAGATTTACCGTTGATTCCAGTCCTGTACGATTGGCTCTAATTCTATCCAAAGTCTTAGCAACTTTTACATAATTTAAATGTAACTTGTTCCCAATAGGTTTGGGGAAAGGTGCAATGGATCAAAAGGACAACAGCAATCAATCGTGAAAACGATCATGATTGGATCGCGGATTCTAGTTCAGAGAATTTACAAAGGCAAAACCCTCAAAGGCTCAGTCCAAATCAAAATCGGTCAAAAATTCTATAACGGGTAACTCGTTTCATAGGGCACAAAGAAAAATGGCGCCCAACAGGAGCGCCATTTTTTACATTTTTAAAAGTTAAGTCAGCTTGCGTTCGATTTCTTCGCGCTCAAAAATTTCGATCACATCATTCGGTCTGATATCATCATAGTTTTCAAAGGCCATACCGCATTCTTGGCCCGATTGCACCTCAGGCACCTCGTCTTTGAAGCGCTTCAGTGTTTTCAGCGTGCCTTCATGAATAACGACGTTATCACGCAATAAGCGTACCCCAGCGGAGCGGCGTGCCACGCCTTCGGTAACCAAGCAACCAGCAACTTTGCCAATACCTGATACTTTAAACACTTCTTTGATATTGGCATAACCAATGAATGTTTCGCGAATTTCGGCACTCAATAGACCGGACGCCGCCGATTTCACATCATCTACCAAATCATAAATCACTGAATAATAGCGAATCTCAACGCCTTTTTGATTGGCTGTATTTCGCGCTGAAGTATTTGCCCGCACGTTAAAGCCAAACACCGGCGCACCAGAGGCTTCAGCCAATCCGATATCTGTTTCTGTGATTGCACCGACACCAGAGTGCAAAACCCGCACCCGAACTTCGTCGTTGCCGATTTTCGCCATGGCCTGCACAATCGCTTCCGCAGAGCCCTGAACGTCGGCTTTCAAAAGAATTGGCAGCTCGCTGATGTCCTCATTAGCCTTCGCATTGGCCATGAGCTGTTCTAAAGTTGTCGCTGCACCTAGGGCGGCGCGTTTATCTTTGGCCGCTTGCGCACGGTATTCTGCAATTTCACGCGCCTGCGCTTCGGTTTCGACCACATTCAGAACGTCACCCGCTTCCGGTGTGCCGTTCAGGCCAAGAACTTCAATAGGCGTTGATGGCCCAGCGGTCTTGATCCGCTCCCCAGAGTCGCTGATCAAGGCGCGTACTTTGCCCCATTGCTCCCCAACCACGAAAATATCACCAAGTTTAAGTGTCCCGTTTTGAACCAAAACAGTGGCCACCGGGCCACGACCGACGTCCAACTGCGCTTCAATGACAGCTCCAGAGGCCGCACGGCTTGGATTGGCTTTCAGCTCCAAAATTTCAGACTGCAAAGCAATCGCTTCCAGCAATTGATCCAAGCCTTGACCAGTTGTCGCGGACACTTCCACGTCTTGGACCTCGCCTGACATCTGCTCCACAATCACCTCATGTTGCAACAAATCGGTCCGCACTTTTTGCGAATCAGCTGCAGGGCGGTCAATTTTGTTGATGGCCACAATCATCGGCACATTGGCCGCTTTTGCGTGGGCAATCGCCTCAATTGTTTGTGGCATCACCGCATCATCTGCAGCAACAACCAAGATGACAATATCTGTGACCTGCGCGCCGCGTGAGCGCATCGACGTAAAGGCCGCGTGGCCCGGTGTATCGAGGAAGGTCAAAAGATCGCCATTCTGCTCAACCTGATACGCGCCGATATGTTGAGTAATGCCGCCGGCTTCACCGGAGACAACCCGCGCATTGCGGATCGCATCCAAAAGCGAGGTTTTGCCGTGGTCAACATGCCCCATAACCGTGATGATTGGCGCGCGTGGCTTAAGATCTTCAGGGCTATCAACCACTTGGTCAATCACATCCTCAACATCCGCATCCGAAACACGCACAATCTTGTGACCAAACTCTTCCACGATCAGCTCTGCTGTATCTTGGTCGATGGTTTGGTTCTGTGTCACCATCATGCCCATTTGCATCAAGGATTTCACAACATCAGCAACCCGTTCAGCCATACGATTGGCCAACTCTTGCACCATAATTGCGTCCGGCACTTGCACGTCGCGGATAATCTTCTCACGCTCAACAACCCCGCCCATCGCTTTTTGACGAGCACGCTCTTGCTTGCGCTTCATCGATGCCATTGAGCGATGCCGCCCATCATTTCCGGCGCTGGCCTGATTAACAGTCAGCTTGCCAGAGCGGCGATTGTCTTCCCGACCCTTATTACGGCTTGGACGCGCAGGTTCGTCACGGCGCACAGGCTCAGAAACCTTGTTACGCAAAACGCCCGTTTTTGCAGCTCGCTCTTCGGGTGTCGGTGCGGGTGCGGCCGCACGCATTACTGCCGCCTCCGCTTCGCGTTTCTTCTGCTCTTCTGCAGCGATTTTTGCCTGCGTACGCTCTTCACGTTCGCGCAGTTCACGCTCTTTTGCTTCCTGTTCTTCGCGGCGACGGTTGCGTTCAGCCTCCCGCTCGAGATCTTCTTGAGCGCGCCGCGCCACATCTTCTGTCTCGCGCGCTTTCGCGGATTGTACAGCTTTTAAACGACGCTCCATTTCCGCGTCAGAAATTCCGGCTGGCCGCCGCGCCGGATCGCCGCCCCGCACAGCTCCAGGAGCGGCAGGTTTTGCTGCGCCAGGCTTAGGTACGACAACGCGTTTACGCTTGGTTTCTACCACAACATTCTTGGTCCGGCCGTGACTGAAACTTTGTTTCACATTTCCCGAACGTGACCCGCTCATCAAGCCGAGTGTTTTTTTTCCGTCATCGCTCATAAAGCTCTATTGTCCTTTTCAGAGGGCTATTGCCCTATACCCACCTTGGTGGCGTCTCGTAATCCGCGCAGTCTTGCGGCATCATGTACTACACGTTCGCTGAGTTTTCCACTGGCGAGTGCGCAGTGTATCGCATGCCCACGCCCAAATGCCAAACCCAATTCCTGCGCTGTTAAACACCCAAAAAATCGTCCACCCTCTGGGGTCCATAATTTGTCTTTACCACGGGCAGATCCATCACTGGCTTGCAGCAAAACTTTAGCACGGCCCTCGGCCAACCACCCTTTAACCTTCTCAAAGCCTGTCACAGCTTTGCCGGCTTTACGGGCAATTGATACAAGATCAATGACCCGGCGCGCAAGCTGCCGGTCAATCTGAGAAATCAGATCTTCTGGCACGCTTACCTGCGTTTTCGCACCACGGGCAAAAACTTTACGCTTTACCGCGTCTTCCAAAAGATGCAGGTCGGCAGCAACATAGTACCCCCTACCGGGCAATTTTTCCAGTATATCCGGCACGACCACTCCGTCAGGGCTGGTCACAAAGCGGATTAAACCCGCTTTTGGACCAGAATCCTGACTGACCAAGCATTTACGCTCGGTCAGATTTTCCAAAGTATGTACGCCGCCATGGCCCATTTAGCTCACCCGTTCCGCATCATCTTCTGAGATTTCCGCCTCTTCATCGAGCAAATCTTCAGGGTCCACCCAGCCCAGCATAATCCGAGCCGTCATCACCATGTTTTGCGCCTCAGCCAAATCCACATCAAATTTTTCAAGCACACCATCATCTTTGACCCGCTCACCTTCAACGGTAGTCCAACCACCCGCCAATTCCCAATCGGCGCAAGTGGCGAAATCTTCCAAAGTTTTCACTCCATCGTCAGCCAAGGCTTCGATCATCTGTGGCGTTAAGCCTTCAAAATTTACTAAGCTATCTTCGACACCCAATTCACGAGCGCGGGCCATTGCACGGGTGTTTTCAGCTTCAATCACGTCACGAGCGCGAGCTTGCAGCTCGCTTGCCGTGGCTTCATCCACCCCATCGATGACCAAAAGCTCATCAAGCTCCACATAGGCAACCTCTTCAAGGCTGGTGAACCCTTCGGACACTAAGAGCTGTGCAAAGAATTCGTCGAGATCCAAACTGTCGGTAAAGAGCTTCGTGCGCACTTCAAATTCGGCCTGACGACGCTTGGATTCTTCTTCCTCAGTCATAATGTCGATGTCGAGGTTGGTCAGCTGGCTGGCCAAACGCACGTTTTGACCGCGGCGTCCAATGGCCAGGCTAAGCTGCTCATCTGGCACAACAACGACAATCTTGCCGGCTTCTTCATCCAGAACCACTTTGGTCACTTCCGCAGGTTGCAGAGCATTCACCAAGAAAGTAGGTTGATCTTCGTTCCAGGGAATAATGTCAATTTTTTCCCCTTGAAGTTCATTCACAACCGCTTGCACCCGGCTGCCGCGCATCCCAACGCAGGCACCGACCGGATCAATGGATCCATCATAAGAGATCACAGCGATCTTCGCGCGCGATCCGGGATCACGGGCCACGGCTTTGATCTCAATGATGCCATCATAGATTTCCGGCACTTCCATTTTGAACAATTCGGCCATGAATTCTGGCGCTGTTCGC
>MDSY01123939.1_pt1 | contig 12440 bp, 14 predicted proteins | sample 811131 | NCBI WGS metagenome assembly MDSY01 (sample SAMN05326643, study PRJNA326480) | marine metagenome | isolation source: seawater | place: Atlantic Ocean: South West | collected 2010
ATAAAACAAGCTCCCAACCCAATACCTAAATATACTAAATGACGTTTAATAAAAAAATATGCATCATTATAATTTGAAAAACCAACAATAGAACTTGTAGAAATTAGCATCACAATACCAATAATAATTAATAAAGAAACCGGAATCATTAAGGTCCAATCAACCTTATGCCAATGTTGCTTCAACATAACTCGTTACTCCATTAATAAATTGATTTCCACGATCCTCAAATCCATTAAAACAATCAAAACTAGATGATGCTGGAGAAAATAGTAATACATGCTCATTTGAACCACTTTGAATGCCATAGGCAACAGCCTCTTGCAGATCCGTTACTTTAGTTACTAAAAAGTTTGGAAAGCGCTGTAACATCAACGCTTGTAAACGATCCGCAATACCTCCAAATAGAATAAGTTCCGAGACATTCTTTCCAATACATGTTACTAACTCAGATAGATCCAAGCCTTTATCATCACCACAACAAATTAAAGAAATTGTTTCCGTAAACGATTTAATACCAAGGATTGTTGATTCTGGATTCGTGGCTTTTGAATCATTAAAAATTTTTAAACCATTATAATCACAAACAAATTCTAAGCGATGCTTTAATGGTTTAAACGAATGCAAACTTCTAAATGATGTATCCTCATCAAGCTCCAGTAACGCGCCAACTTTCAAAGCAATCGCCGCATTTAATCTGTTATGGTCCCCAATTAAGGTTTTAACCAATCCAAAACGATCTGTAACAGCATTTTTTGAAAAAGAGCTTTTCTTAGATTTCGCACAATGAATCATAGAGACAACCACATCATCATCTTCATTATAAAGCAAGTGATCATCCTCTGTTTGATTAATAAAACACTTCGTCTTTTCATAAATATACATCTCCATAGTTTTATGGCGAGCTAAATGATCCGGAGAAATATTAAGTAAAACAGCTATATCTGGACGAAAGTCTACGCAAGTTTCCAGCTGATAACTACTTAACTCTACAACAATACAAGGAAATTCATCTTCCAATCCAACATAATCAAGTAATGGTACGCCAATATTGCCAGCATAAGGAATATCACACACATGAGAAATAAGAGCTGTAACTGTAGATTTTCCATTGGTTCCAGTTACCCCAATTAATGTTGGTGGATTTTTAGCGTTTTGAAACCAACGATAAGCCCACTCTATATCCGATATAATGGGAGTATTAATTTTTGGAAACGTCTCTGGATTAATACCTGGCGATGTAATAATAAGCGATGCATCGTGTACATCAACAACCTCAATATGCATTCTTTTTGCAAATGCTAAAACACTTTTTGCTGTAATCCCTGAACCTAAAACCGCAATTTTATCATTTACCATGTCATTATTAAGTATATGTTAGATTAAAGATCAAATTAAGAGGCAAATCCTATTTAAAAAATCTACTTACAAATAAAATTATCATCCTAGTAAAAAATTCTTAAAAAAAGAATACAAAAAAATTTTAAAAACAGCTATGATTTTCTAAATGATATATTTTGATCAACACATTACAATTTCGCAATTAACACATGCCCATTTATCTCGAATACTTGCTGAAACATTAGTCATTAATGACATACCAAACCATTTATTACTTCCGTTAGCCATTGCATGTCATTACCATGATCACGGCTGGCAACAATGGGAAAAGGCCCCAGAAATTAACCCTAAAACTAACGCTCCGCTTGATTTCCAAAATATTGACATTACCCAACACATCACTATTTGGATGCATTCAAGAGAAATTGCTTCCCATCAAGACCCCCTTGTTGGTTATTTAGTTAGCAAACACAACTATTATTTAAGTTCCCTAACATTAGCTAATACAATTAACGAATCTGATAAAGAGACGCTTCTTACCTTTCAGAAAAAAGAAGTAATAATTCAAAACCAATTATTATCAGCAATTCAAAACAAGCCATCAGAAAGCCAATTAAACCGCCTCCAATACTATTTAACTATCGCCGATTATCTCTCATTAATCATTTGCTTAAATAAAACGAATCACGAAAAAATAATTAATGAAACTAAGTTATCTCTTCATAAAGACAATAATATATTTTTAATATCTTTAAACCTTAAAAATCCAATTACTTACACTCTTCATGGGCATAACTTAAAAAATAAAACAAATTGGTCAGAAAAAATTATAATTCAGTCTACTACTGAATAATAATAACATCCTTAATAACAATAGTATCTTTTGGAACATCACTGTATGGAGGCTTTGATTCAGTCAGAACCCTCTTTATTGTATCAACAACTTGCATTCCCTCAATCACATTACCAAACACAGCATACCCATATTGCTGCGGATTAATACTCACATGATCTAAAAAATGATTATCAACAACATTAATAAAAAACTGACTTGTAGCACTGTCAATAATTTGGGTTCTTGCCATAGCAATAGTACCGCGCTTATTTTTCAATCCATTAATGGCTTCATTTTTTATAGCATCACCCGTTTTCTTTGGTACTAAATTACTATCAAATCCACCAGCCTGAATCATAAAACCGTCAATTACACGATGAAAAATCGTTCCATTATAAAAATCAGCTTTTACATAATTCAAAAAATTTTCAACTGTTATCGGAGATGAATCATTGTATAATTCAATAAAAATATCGCCCTTATTTGTAACCAACTTAACTACGGAATGTTTTTCATTTTCTAAAATAGACGTATCAATCACTGTTTCTTTACATGATTGTAGTAAAAGCAACGAACTGATTCCTAATACCATTACTAAAAACCTAAAATAAAACATAAATTTAGTGTAACGAAAAACAATCAAATTGTGTAGCCTAAATCCCAATTAGAATTATTAATCCCACTAATGCAAATACGACAAATAATTGAACAACTCGTGTTTCCGAAATCCCTAATAATTCGAAGTGATGATGTAATGGAGCCATTAAAAAAATACGCTTTTGAGTTCTTTTAAAATAAAATACTTGAATCATTACCGATAACGTCTCCAAAATATAAACAAGTCCAAGAGGAATCAATACCCAAACATCTCCCAAAGCAATCGCCATTCCTGCAAATAAAGCACCAACCCCTAATGACCCCGTATCTCCCATAAATAATTTTGCGGGGTGACGATTAAACCATAAAAACCCCATAACAATAAGTCCAAAAAAAAGTGAAAATAGCTGTAATTCTTGATTTCCTACAATATAAAACCCTAATAATGTTACCAATGAACATGTGGCCAATAACCCATCTAAACCATCGGTCAAATTAGTTGCATTAGATGATGAAACAATAATAAAACTATAAAAAAGCAATTGAATAAAAGACAAGGGTGCAATAAAAATTGTGTACACAACCATTAAAACAATCGCAAGAAAAATTTGACACAAAAACTTTTGTTTTACAGACAAGCCTTTATTGTTTTTCTTAAACAATGACAAGCAATCATCAATCATTCCTAAAATAGAAAAGAGTGTAAAAACAATCATTAGCCATAAAACAGTACTAGACCCATCAAAGAAGCCATAAAACAACCATGAAACCCACAAAGCTCCTAAAATACCAATCCCTCCTAACGATGGTGTTTGAGATTTTAATTGATGTGTCTTTGGACTTAAACCATAAATAGGTTGATATAGCTTTAATGACCGAAACAACCATAACACCCCCTGCTGAAAACATAAGGAAATAATAAAAATAAATCCCAATTTAAGATACATAATAATCTCTTAATTGCTCTACAATCTTATACATACTTATCAACTTTGACCCTTTAATAAGAATAATATCGTCATCTTTTATTTCTTCCTTTAATTGCCTCACTAAAGAATCAAGGCTAGGAAAGTGATAATATGCTTTAACATTATCAGCTAATACAGCCATTTCAGATCCTATTAAAAATAGCATATCAATACCATAGTCCTGTGCATAGTCTTTAATACACATATGTTCTTTTTGTGATAAACTGCCCAATCCATCCATATCTCCCAACACCGCAATTTTACGCCCTTCAAAACGGGAAATATACTGAAATGCATACAAAATCTGAATAGGACTAGAATGATAGGTGTCATCAAAAAGCATAAAACCGGCATTTCTAACTAATTTCATTGAATGAGCTGGTTTTTGAGAGGTTTTTATTGCATATTCAATACTTTCTAAAGGAATATTTAAATAAGCACCTATTTGATAACACCCATTAATATTTTCTGATACTTTATCATCCCCTGAATACATAATAACCTGATACCCTGTTTGTTTTGCTTTTTTCACAACCATATCTAAATACATACTTGAACTAGCTAAAAAACATACCCGTTGATCATCTTGCCATTTTAATTTTCGTCTAAATACTTTAGTCATTGCTGAAGCTACCTGAGAAAGCGCCCCAATATGCTCATAAGAAGCATTGCTTACCCCAGTAAAAATAATAATATCTGGCTGTATAACTTGAGTCATTATTGCTAATGATTCTTTATTAAAAAGATTAAACTCCAACAATAAAAAAGACGTGTCATAACCGGACTCTAAGGTTGCAACATACGAATCAAATAACTGGCCCTCATCCTCTTGAATTTGAACAGAGTTAAATTGTTGTAACAAAACATTTTTAATCATATGTTTCATGGTTGATTTTCCAGAAGATCCAACTAAAGCAATAACCTTACACAATAATTTCCGCCGATATGATTTTACGTATGCAAACAAATCTACATCTAAAACATGAGCCCCCTTCTCAATAACATAATTTAGATACCCCTCCATTTGATCATTGACACCCTTAATAGGAATAAAATAATCCCCAGCTTTTACATGATTCAAATCAATCGAAATGTTCACTAATATCCCAAGTCTGTCAAAACAGCTTTTAAAATCTCAGAATCAGAAAAAGGAAAACTCGTTTCTCCTATAATTTGATACGATTCATGCCCTTTACCAATAACCAGAACAAGATCATTGTCTTTTGCCTTCAAACATAATGTTTCTATTGCTTTTTTACGATCTAAAATAACCTCATAATGATGTTTCGAATCTATACCCGTCACCATATCATTAACAATTTGCTCAGGTTCCTCTGTTCTTGGATTATCCATGGTTATAATACTATAATCGGCCAGATTGCTAACCATCTCTGCCATCAGAGGTCTTTTTTTTCTATCTCGATCACCACCACACCCATAACATACCAATACAGAGCCTCCCCTCTTTTGAACTTGCTTTCTAGCTTCATTTAAGACAACTTCTACACCATTAGGAGAATGGGCATAATCAACAACAACACTAAACGGCGCATGTGAGCTAATAACTTCAAACCTACCTTTAGGTGGTGCCAACGACGTTAATGCCTCTACACTTTTTTTATAATCAAATCCACATGCTAGTAAAATTGCTAAAGCCGCTTTTTTATTTAAAATTTCAAAGTCTGGAACATCAAGGTTATCAAACTCTAGCTCAACATTCTGAAAATCGTGTGGAAAAATTTTTTGACATGCCAATTCATCCATAAAATCATATTTAACTTGCCGATAAGCCTCCATTGTTTTATGAAAATCTAGATGATCTTGAGATATGTTTGTTAAACACTTAACATCAAAGTTTATTTCAGCAATTCGCTGCTGAGCAATTCCATGTGATGATACCTCCATCACAAAATACGTCCCTCCCATCATAAGGTGCTGATGCATGTTAGAAAATGTGTCTAATGATTCTGGCGTTGTTAGATTATGAGATAACGTTCCTTGAATAAAAGCATTTTCTCCCAACTCCTTTAAGGCTTGCGTCACAAAATGACACACTGATGATTTTCCGTTTGTTCCGGTAACGCCAATAACCTTAAGTTTATTAGATGGAAAATCATAAAACTGATTAGCTAATTGAGCCATCTCTTTTCTTGAAACTATTAAAATTTCACGAGCACCTCGTTTAAGAGCTTCCTCTTTATAAGCGTCTCCTCCAGGAAGACAAAGAAAAACATCACCCTTAGCTACTTTTCTTGAATCATAGGCATACATGTTGTTTGAAATTATAACAATGACTATGATATTATTCTAACTAAAATACCTAAAAAACGAGCATTAATCCGTGAATCCAAAATTAGATCCCCTAGTAAAAGAGTATTGCGACACGAAAAATGATGCAATTAAAGAAAAAATTTTAAAAAACTACCAACCTCTAATTGAATATATTGCTCGAAAATTAGCATTTAATAAAAATGACATTGATGATTTAATCCAAGTTGGCTCAATAGCATTAATTAAGGCTTTAGATCGGTTTAAATTAGAAAAAAACACTGAATTTTCTACCTTCGCAACACCCAATATTATTGGAGAAATTAAACATTACTTTAGAGATAAAAGCAAAATAGTTAAAGTTCCTAGAAAAATCCAAGAACTATACTCCCGTGTCAAAAATGAAATTTATAATGCACAAGTCAATGGAGCCCAATTAACAATCAAAGACATTGCAACTAAATTAGATGTAGATGAGGAAAAGGTTATAGAAGCAATGGAAGCAGGCCAAAATATTAAGGTAATATCCCTAGATGCACCATCATACAAATCTGATTCATATGGAAGTAACAATACAGAACCTACTATCATTGATCAAATAGGATGCTCGAATAAAGAAGAAGATACCCTCCTAAACAAAGAGACATTAAAACAAGCTATTTTAAAATTATCCACCCGAGAAAGACGAATCATCTATCTACGATTTTACGGTGGTTTATCGCAAGCAGAAATTGCAGAGAGACTGGAATTATCTCAAATGCATATCTCCAGGCTTCTTTCAAAATCTATCAAACATCTTCAAGAGGAGTTAAATCGAAATTGACAAAAAAACTTACCCAAGAAACAATCAAAGATCATATTATTCATCGTTATGAAAACTTATTACTAGACTCTATAACCACATCTAGCACCAAAGACTTTTCTGGCAATTTATCTCTTGATTTAAAAGAAAACGATGCATTAAATCGTTCAATTTTTTTAAAAAAACATATAGATAACAAACAAACACTACAAACACCTATCTTTATGGAAATACTAGCTTTAGCATCTATCGTTGTTAGCGGAAAATTAAAGAAAAATGAAATGGTTATATTTGCTGCTATTTCTAATTTTGAATTACATTCTCATCATACACCTAATGCCTTAATTGAAGGTCATGTAACTCGCTTAAATGCAAAAAACAACTTTTTAAAATACAAAGGAAGTATAAACCAAAGCAACACAGTAATAGCAACGGGAGAAATGACGGCCTTTTTTACAGAAGTTTCACACTCAAACACACCTGAAAAAACACCATTTACTCCGCCAACAAAATCGATATATACCATCAATAAATCAAGTCGTCATAAACATAAGGAAATGATAATTGCAGATGAGCTATTAAGCGCTAATGATTCAATCATCACACGCTATACATACCCAAATAATCATACACTAATAAAGGGTCACTTTCCTGGAAACCCCTTAATGATGGGTGTCATGCAGTGGATGAGTATCGAAGATGCTTTATGTGCCTACCTAGAATATAGTAATATTTCTGAATGCTGCCAGTGGCAATGTGATGCAGCTATCTACAATCAGCACGAACATAAAATCGCAGATTTTAAAGGTATTACCTTACAAAGCTGGATTAACCGCCCTAACACCCTAAATCAAGTAGAAATTACAGCAACAAGACGCATCAACTTTCGAAACATGGTTAAACCCAACGATACTATCTATACTGTTATCACAAACCTAAAAAAATTATGAAAATTTTAGGAATAGATCCAGGTTTAGCAACAACCGGTTATGGAATTATAAATGTAGAAGGTTCAAAACTATCAACTATTGATTATGGAATCATAACCACTCCCGCAGATAAAAAGTTGCCGGAACGCTTAGAAATAATAGCATCGGCTTTTAAAAAAATACTGACAGATCATCAAATTGATGAAGTAGCCGTAGAAGAACTTTTTTTTAATAACAATGCAAAGACAGCACTAGCCGTAGCACAAGCAAGAGGTATTTATTTGCTTATAGCTCAAGCATCAAAAATCCCTATCGAATCATATACACCCTCCCAAATAAAAGCTGGAATTTCAGGATACGGTCAAGCTAGTAAACCCCAAGTTCAATATATGGTTCAAAAATTACTAAATTTAAAAGAAAAACCAAAGCCTGATGATGCCGCAGATGCACTTGCAATTGCTATTTGTCACAACAATAGCCGCACTACCAACAAAGCATTACAAGCAACACCACAATAAAAAAACGTAAGCAATTCCAAAATGAACTCCACGAGCGATTCTTTAAAAACCTATATTAATCTTTTACAAGACTATAATACTCATACCAATATTTACTCCAAAGCATCTTACGACAAACTCGACTTTCATACTAAAGATAGCTTAACATTGGCTAAAATCATCACAAATAGTAATCAAACTATCTTTGATTTCGGATCAGGCTCTGGCTTTCCAGCAATTCCAATTGCAATTCAAAATAAAAACAACAAGGTCTACGCAATCGAATCGAAATCACGAAAAACAAACTTTCTAACCACTGTTAAAGAGACGCTAGAATTATCAAACCTAATTATAGTTAATAAAAACCTATTTGAATGGATACCAATAGAAACACCAACCATTATTACAGCTAAAGCTTTTTCAAGCCTAGAAAAAATAGAAACAATCGCAAAAAAACTAAAATTAAAAAACCTTTCAATCTACATTCCTATTAGCAAAAAACAACAAAAAACGTACAAATCTTTAAAAAACATTTCCTTTATTTCAAAAAACAATTTTTTATATCTTAAAAAACTTATTTAAGACCTATTTAGCAGATAATAATTCTACTAACTTATATAACTCTTCTTCTGAGGAATAAGAAAAAGAAACACGACCTTTCTCAATAGATCCTGAACATCTAACCTTAACACCACTAGCTAAACAATTTGTTTTAATTCGATCAAAAAAAGGCATATGCTTTTCAATAACAACCTCATCTTCTGAAGACAACATAGATAACTGCTCAGTCTCGTTATTAAGCATACTTACTTTATATTCAACATCACGAACACTTAATTTTTCATCAATGATCTGACTTAATAACACCCCCATCTTAGATTTATTATCTAGCCCCAACAATGCTCTAGCGTGCCCTTCTGAAATCAAATTATGCTGAATGGCACTCTTAACAGTATCTGGCAATGAGATTAAGCGTAATATATTAGTAACAGCCGATCGGCTTTTTCCAAATAACTCAGCAATCATATTATGAGTATATTTAAATTCAGATATTAACCGTTGATAACCCTCTGCTTCTTCAAGAGGGTTTAAATTTTCACGATCTAAATTTTCTACCAAAGCAAGCTGGAGAGACTCTAAGTTACTAACTTCCTTAATTATAGCAGGCACTGCTTTATAACCAGCCATACGACAGGCTCTTAAACGTCTTTCTCCAGCAATAAGCTCATAAGACCCTCCATCTAGAGGCCTAACCAATATTGGCTGAGCTAAACCATTTTTATTTATAGAATTTATCAGTTTATTTAAAGCCTCTTCATCAAACATCGTTCGTGGCTGATATTCATTAGCTTTTATTTTCTCGACAGGAATCTCTACAATAGACCGCCCACCACCAACAAAAGAACGTCCAAAAACAGCATCCAAACCTCTCCCTAACTTAGATATTTGTTTTTCACTTTTCGACACGATTCATAACCTCCTTAGTTAAATCTGAATAAGCCTCCGAACCAGCACAATTAGGCTGATACAGCAAAATCGGAATCCCATGGCTAGGCGCCTCCGTTAATTTTATATTTCTTGGAACAATCGTCTGAAACACCAATCTCTTAAAAAATCGACGGGCATTATCAACAACCTCTCTATTCAACGCTGTCCGTTTATCAAACATCGTTAATAAAATCCCTGCAATTTCCAAACTCGGATTTAAATGTAACCGAACATTCTCTAACGTTGTCACCAAATGAGAAATACCCTCTAAGGCAAAATACTCGCATTGAACCGGAACCAAAACATAATCAGATGCAACAAGGCCATTCAAGGTTAACAACCCCAAAGAAGGTGGGCAGTCAATAATAATAAAATCATAAACCTCTCTTAACGGATCTAATAATTTTTTTAAATATGTTTCACGTGAAACATGATCCACTAACTCCAGTTCTAGTGCCGCCAAATTTTGAGATGAAGGCAAAACATGAAGCCCATCAAAAGCTGTTGGGTAAACACACTCATGAAGCTTTTTCTTCTCGGTCACCGCATCATAGATATCAGCCGCCACCTTCTCATGATCAACACCAACCCCAGATGTAGCATTCGCCTGCGGATCTAAATCAACCAACAAAACCTTTTTATTCTCAACAGATAAAAACGATGCCAAATTAATCGCCGTGGTTGTCTTACCAACACCGCCCTTCTGATTAGAAATAGATATAACACACGATCTCAGAGACATATATAGAATAATAACACCATGGATAAAGAAAATAAACAAACAAGAACTACTTGCAAGTAAAAAAACCTTGAATTATAGTAAATCTAATACCCATGACAAATCAAACAAAACAACAAACAAAAATAAAATCCGGCATCGAAGGACTTGACCAACTAACATACGGAGGCCTCCCATCAGGAAAATCCTACCTAATATCAGGAGAGCCCGGAACTGGAAAAACAATCCTCTCCCTACAATTTCTACTAGAAGGTCTAAAAAACAACGAAAAAACCATCTACATATCCATAGACGAAAAACCAGAACACGTCATAAACGACGCTAACGCACTTGGATGGGACCTCCAGCACTACCTTCAAAACGAAACCCTTAACATCATCGATATAACAAACTACTTCGGATCAAGCAAAGACAAAGAAGGAAACACTATTGATTCAAAGATAATCGTTTCAAAAATAACAGACTTCATTAAATCAATTAAACCAACCCGAATTGTAATCGACCCAATAGCACCACTCATCCTATCAGACAACTCAATCCCCGATGTCATCGAATACATACGCTCCCTTATATTTGAAGTAGAGTCCATAAAAAACTGCACAACATTACTAACATCCTACATACCGGTAGGCTCAAACAAAGTCAGCTTTTTTGGAATCGAAGAATTTGCATCATCTGGAATAATCCACCTAAAACTCCACCCCCACAACAACAAACGAATCCGAACAATATCAATCCGAAAAATGAGGGGGACCCAAATAGACCTCTCTGAATACAGCTTCGAAATATTACCAAACAGAGGAATCGTACTTAGACAAGCATTATAATGACAAAAATAGTTATTGCAGACGACGAATCCAACATCCTAACCCTACTAGAAATTATGCTCAGAGACCTAGACGCAACTATTTTTTCTGCCGAAAACGGAGAAGAAGCTGTCAAGATAGCATTAAAAGAAAAACCTGACTTAATTATATCAGATATCGTTATGCCCAAAATGAACGGATTTGAAGTATGCCGTCAAATTAGAAAAAACAATGACATTGAAAACACACCAATCATACTTCTATCCGCCCTCGGTGACGAATACAACAAGCTAACAGGGTTTGAAGAAGGCGCCGATGACTACATAATAAAACCCTTTAATGTCGAAGACCTTAAAACACGATCCCAAACTCTAATTGAAAAATATCAAGCAAAACAAAAATCAACAACAAAAACCTTAAACGTTTCACGTGAAACAACATCATGCACAACAGGGATCCCCGAATTAGATAACAACTTAAAAGGTGGCATCCCCTCAGGATCAAACATCCTCGTACTTGGCGAAACAGGAAGTGGAAAGTCAACCTTCTGCAGAAATTTTATAACAACAGGACTACTCAACAAAGAACACTCCCTAATCATAGCCATTGATGATGACCCAAAAAAAACAAGAGACAAACTAAACGAACACCCAAGAATAAACACAGAAGCCTACGAAAAAGACAATTCACTTCGCTTTGTCGACGCATATTCATGGTCATCACTAACACCTAATGACAAAGAAAAGTTTTCTGTCTCAGGCACCCTAGAACTCAACCAGCTAGGAGGCATCATAGCTGATGCAAGCAACGAAATAGGCCAAAGCATCCAAGCAAAAACAGGAGGGAGACGCCTCATCGACTCTATATCAAGCCTCTTGATTAGCTTTGACCTAGGATCAGCTCAACGCTTTTTAAACCAAATAGCGCGAACTAGCGCCGCTTTTGGAGACGTAACCACACTATTTGTTCTCGAAGAAGGCACAGTCGACGAAACCATCCTTAACAATGTTAAATACATCATGGATGGTGTTATAGAATTTAAAAAAGACAATAACATACGATATTGCCGAGTATCCTCAATGAAATGGTCATCCTTTGATTCAAACTGGATACAACTAACTAACTAACTAACTAACTAACTAACTAACTAACTAACTAACTAACTAACTA
>MDSY01093743.1_pt1 | contig 12437 bp, 3 predicted proteins | sample 811131 | NCBI WGS metagenome assembly MDSY01 (sample SAMN05326643, study PRJNA326480) | marine metagenome | isolation source: seawater | place: Atlantic Ocean: South West | collected 2010
CTCCCTGTCATCACCCAGTTTGAATTATCGTCAACTCCGCCAATACCAAGCCCTATCTGACCATTGAGACGTATAACCAGTCTGAATACCCATCGTCCATCACCATCCTTTGATATTAGATATTGCTCTTGATCAAGCGATCCCATTATATCTTGCGATGGTTTGAATACTATAGAATAGGAAACTGGCGAATGATCACCAATATCATAGACATTTACATAATCGTCTGCACCATCAAAATCCAAACTGTAAAGAGAAGGATTGACTGAAAAATAGCCATCACCGCCATCATCACCGCCATCATCACCATCATCGCCATGCCCCGTCCATAACTCTTCCATGATTATGGCAACTTCAGCAAAGGATTGATCTAGATTGGTATTTTCGAGAAAACAACCAACACTCGCGCCTTGATCGAGAACATACTCAGAAACGAAAGAGTAAACAGCTGCTTTAAATGGATCCGTAGGCCAATTAATATCACAATTATCTATATCTGCGCCTCCAAGTCCACCAAAAACACTATGCCCATCCACATCCAAACTAAATTCGGATACCAAATCAAATGGCTCTTGTCCGTATTCATCAGAATTTGAATTAACATAGTCTTGTGCAAATGCTAACGCGTTAGCAAATATTCCAGGCCTGTTATGCCATCTGGGATCACCAACAGGACCCATTTCCTCGCTTGCGGAACCTGCAGGAGTATCTAAATTATAGCTCAGATCAAGATTCAAAGGCCATTCGATATTAACGGGGTTCATTCCAAGACTTAAGCGCCAAAGAGGCTCTGTGAAAGGATAAGTATCATGCTCTTGATTATCTCTGAAATCCCAACTTCTAGAAATTTGATGGGATATGAAAGATGGATCTAGCGCTATTTCAGGATCAACATTAATGTTATTTGACTCCATTATTCCTACATTTTGCTCGATTGCAACTATAGTAGAATCATCTAACCATTTACTTTGATCTGATATAGGCAACATTGAATCAAATAAAGTGACCATTGTTTCATTACCATCTTCATCTTCCTCAACAGACTCCCAGCTCCAAGGTCCTCTCTGCATATAATCGATAAGCTGCACATCATGAAACCAAACATTATTGTGATAATTGATATTTCTATTTTCCAGATCAACATATTGCCCATCGTCTTCCATCACGTAGGACTCTTCGTATCGAGGATGAATACTCATTTGCCCAACACCTCCAGAAAACCAAACACCCCAATGATTAATGTCATGATTAGACTGTCCGTAAGATTTGGTATTATAAAATAAATTGTTTTTAACGGTTAGATTGTTTTGCCCTCTCCACCAGACAACGGACATACTAATATTTGCAAATGTGTTTTGGTTTATCAAACCATGATCTACATGTTCATAAATGACTATCGCATTTCCAAAAAGATCATGGACTGTACTATTTTCTACCACTAACGTATCTACAGTACCCATCCAACTGCCACCACCCCAAAAAAGTCCACCAAAAAACATTGTACCAGGACCCGTGTTCCAATCCTTAGCAATAGAGTTTACAAAGTGAAAATCCGCTGAAGTTCCTAAAGATGAAAAAGCGAGAGTCTTACATCCACTTACTATTGAATTGTCTATGATAATTTTTTGTCTGTCTCCTTCTGCTGTAGCTACGCCATCTAGGGCAAAGTTTTGATCTCTGTCAACCTGGTTAAAAATAAGATTTCTTAAAACTAATACAGCTTCGTTTTGAATAACTCTAAAATTTAATTGAGGCCATCCCGTAAAACCCGAGCTACCATCTGGATTGGCAACAGGCTGAATTATTGCTGGACGTTCCCAATCGCTAGAATACCCACCAGTTATATTTAAATCGCCGGTTATTTCTATCATATGACGCATGTAATAGACACCAACTTCTCCAGAACCCGTCTCTAGCAGATAAACATCGTGAAGTTGATTCCCATCACTATCACGGTCAGATAGAATAACATTATTTAAGTGATCTACTGCTGAACTCCAGGGCACAAAAAGAGTATCTTGCGAAACTCCAAACGAAACGAGTACAAACATTAAAGACAATATTTTCTTCATAGTTTTCCTATTTAATTAGTGTAAAAGGCCTCGATAACAAACCACCGAGGCCTTAATTAGTGTATTTGATTATTTTAATAAAATCATTTTCCTTACCTGCCTATAATCTCCCGCCTGAATTGTATAGACATACATTCCTGCTGACACGGGTCGTCCATAATCGTCCGAGGCATCCCAAACAACAGATCTAAAACCAATGCCTTGATGCTCATTAATCAAGGAGCGAACCTTCCGGCCCATTATATCATAGATTATAATCTCAACTGTTCTTGCTTCAGGCAAATCATAATTGATCGTTGTTGTTGGATTAAATGGATTTGGATAGTTCTGATGCAGCGAGAATTCCTCAGGAACCGCCGGTTGGCCAGCAGAAAGTACAGTCCTTGCATCGATTGTTATTGTACGAATTTCAGCTGAGGCTGTAGTATCCTGACCATCAGTTGCAAACACCATCCAATCACAGGTTATAGATTGATAGCCAGCCTCCTCCAGCAATCCAGCTGCAGCTTCGTGTGGTATTGCAAGTGCTGTAATTGGCACATCTACGGTGTATAACGCAGGTGTGGAGACTGAATACTCGCCTGCAAAAAGTACAAAACCATAACCAATGCTATCACCATCTGCATCGGTACTAGGACTCCATGCTATCTCTATCATGGCATCCTGCGCTACAGAGGCTGCTGTAATAATAACCTCAGCACTATCCTCTGGTGAGATTAGTGAAAATACAGAAGGAATATCGTTGACCGAATTCACCAGTACAGCGATTGTATCATAGGCAAAACCACCTGAACCATCTGTCCCTGATATAAAAATAGAGTCAGATCCATACATATTTTCTATAAAGTTCAATTCAAGGTTGTTTCCATCGAACATTAATTGGAAAACATCTTCGCCAGTAACGCCAACCTCAAACTGTATACTATCACCATCGACGTCTATAAAATATGGAGATGTCTCCGTTCCAGCTAGAGTTATCATAACACTATCTGCATCTTCGTCCACAACAATATCAGCGATTGGAGTGATTATCTCTGGTACGTCATTAACAGGTGCGACATTTAGCTCAATATAATAAGGATCGCTATCCGAAGTTCCATCAGATGCTGTTACAACCAGTGGAATTTGACCAAAAAAGTTTTCATCTGGAATAATTCTAAAACCATCTTCAATTGAAATCATAGTATAATTATCTCTTGACACGGATTCCATAAGCTGCCAGACAGGACCGAAAATCTCACCGTGATGAGCATTTCCTGAGCCATCAGCCACAACAGAACCTGAACCCTCATTAAAGCTCCAATAGGCCATCAGATCATTATCAGTTGAAATATTCCATATAGAACTATGGTTTCCATAAAGCTCCTGAATGTCACCCGCACTCAATGCAACCCTCCATATTGATACATCATCAATGATACCTTGAAAATACTCATCATTACGGTTATCAGTATTGGTACCTATCATGACGGGCGCATCTCCCTCGGTGTTGTAATCCATTTGAGCTTCACTGAAAAATTCTCCATTAACAAAAAAACTCACTGTTCCGCTTCCATCATATGTTACAACCAAATGCGTCATTACATCTGAAGACAAATAATAATCAGTACCCCAATCATTACTTTCTCCAATGATGTTAACATAGCCGCTGCCATCTACCAATATTGAAAAGCGCTTATTGGCTGTATTTCCGTCACCTAGAGATACGATATTACCACCCTGTCCTGCAGCCCATACGCTTATCGTTCTGGGGTCATCACCAGATATGAAACCTGTACCATCAATTTTAACCTCGTCATCTTGACCGTCAAAGCTGAGTGCATAATTATCTTCAATGGAGGAAATCTCAATTGAAAATAAATCTTCATCATAAGTATCTTCATCTCTAATTACAAAATCGTCTATAACAATATCGATCGAATCATCTTCATTAATTTCAAATGAAGAAGCATCCACTATGAATGGAGGATCATTTACAGATACAACTGTCACTAGAAAAGCGTCCACAGCATAATCCCCAGATGGATCTGTTGCAGTAATAAACACACTATCTGAACCAAACATATCCATGGCAAATGAAATGTACAAACTATCCGCTATGACCTCTAAACTGATTAAACCAGTACCATTTGTACTTACAGTAAAATCAAGAACATCACCATCGCTATCAGCAAAATATGGGTCTGTCTCACTACCCATCAGGGCAATTACCACCTCATCAGAATCCTCTTCAACGCTAATATCAGATGCGGGAGTTACAACAACTGGAGCATCGTTATCTGGCTGAACAACAACCATAAGATCCCAAACGTTACTAGATGTATCACCATCTGAAATTGTCGATGGAACATACAGCGTATCTGAAAAGTCTGGGTCAGGAGTAACAGCGTATCCACCGGTAATCGCCTCAAGACTATATCCATCTCCATCAACCATAATCAGAGATAGTTCAGAATCATCGTTGTCAACGTCTGAATAAACAAAAGCGCTCTTACTGACATGTATTGAATCTTCCTCATCGGTTACAAAATATCCAGCTGTTAAAATAACAGGCGCATCATTTACGCTCGCTACGGACACTAAGATAGTATCAGATACAGACTCACCACTTAAATCAGTAGCATCAACAAAAAGAGTATCACCTCCAAAAGCATTATCCATAAAAGACACATGCATACTGTCATCATGGACCATAACTGAAATCAGATCAGAACCAGATGCGTGCGCTGCAAAGCTCAGTTCGTCACCGTCACTATCAAAAAAGTATGGCGAATCAACTGTACCCAGTAAACTAATCGTAACATGGTCAGAGTCCTCATCAACAGAAATGTCTGTCGCTGCATTGACAACAGTAGGAGCATCATTTCCGCCAATGACCGTCACAAATAGCTCCCAGACCTCGCTCGATAAATCGCCATCAGATACAGTAACGGGAACAACAAGCTCCCCAGAGAAATTTGCTGCTGGGGTTATCATATAACCATCAGCAATTGCTTCTGCTGTATAGTTTGACCCATCTAATATCTGAAGGGTCATCGAGCCAGAATCGGAGTCAGGATCCTCTATGATGAAATTGTCAATGACAACATCAAAGGGTGTTTCCTCTAAAGTTTCAAATGTAGCGGAGTAAACGATTGTGGGAGCATCATTGACAGGGGAAATTGCGATCGATACCGTTGCTACATTTGAGTTATACTCGCCGTCATATGCCATGTAAGTAAATACGTCATTCGTTGTCTCACTTCCATCATGATTATATGCGAATGAAAGATCTGTATTAACCTGAACCTGACCATTAACTGGTTCATCAACGATCGTAATCTGAAGATCATCTCCATCAACATCAGTGTCATTAGCCAGGAAACCGTTATCGCTACTACCAACCACTGAACCTCCCTCATCAACAGTATAACTATCATCAACTGCTATTGGCGCATCATTGATAGGTGCAATACTAATCACCACACTCGCAGTATCTTGATACCCTCCATCATCTGCCTTGATAATTAACGTATCTACGTTTGGCTCTGCAAAGTCTGCTACCGCCGATATAAGAGAAAGCTCATGACCATCTACAGTTGCAGTAACCAAATCAGGTCTGGCTTGATCAAGAATAGTGTAAGATATTTGAGATGGCGCCTGCTCATTATCAATCATATACTCATAAAGATCTACAACATCGCTACTATCCTCATATAGCCTGAACGGCGCATTCCACGTCCACTGTGGAGGTGTGTTCTCACCACATATTGTCACACTGTTTGATGTGTAAGCCAAGCCGGAACTAGTTCCATCGCTAGGAGCAACAACAGCATACCAAACCTCATCACAGGAAGTCGATTCAAATAATACCGTAGATGAGGATTCACTCTGTAATTCATTGTTCTTATACCACTGGATAACAGAACCACTTTCTGAATCACCATCAATGTCTGAAAAGTTATATGTGACAACAAGATTATCACCAAAATCAGGAACAGCTGGTGAAATAGCCAAGCCAGAAATAACTGGAAGGTCATTTACAGGATTAACTTCCATATCGAATGATATTGCATTACTCTCGGCTCCACTAAGATCAATAACACTAGCTGTAACGTTCAAAGCGCCATTAAAGTTTTCATCGGGGATAATTGTTGAACCACCTCCAATAACCTCATAATTTAAACCCGGATGTACCGCCACGCTGTAGTCGCCCACAGTAGAAATTCTAAAATTATCTGCGGCATATGAATGCCCATTGCTAGAACATTCCATAAAAAGACCAAAATTAGTTATCGTACCTAATGGTAAAACAATGGGTTCACTTGCTATAACATTCTCAGGATTATCATAGAACCAGCCCGCCCAATCGTTTTCAAAAACTGTCCCAACATCCCAAGCATACCAACCAACAGAATCGAGGCCAATTTCATTATATTCCCATGATATTTCAAATGAACCAGAATTATAATTAAGTAAGCCATAATCATCGGTTCCGAAAAGACTACTTACATACCACATGTCTCCTACTTTTGCAAGCCAGCGAAATCCATTACCGTTATTGCTCGCAAAATTAACAGAAAATTTACTGCCAGGCCTATCAGCTTGAACAATAGGACTTTCATCGGTCTGAATAAAAATCTTTGAGGAGGGTGAATCAGGCCTTTTAGCAAAAAACCAACCTAAATTATCCTCAAAGTGTAATCTTGAACCTCTTGATCCAGTCCAACCCACTTGGGTTACTCTACCTTCATTAGTTTCGCCTGTAAACTCTTCAAGATAAATATCCGACTCTGCTGGGGCTTCACTTAAATCATCGGTTAAATCTGGATCTGTTGCGATAAAATCTGATCCATCAAAAGTGAAAGGAGTATCCTCATCGAACGAAGTCAAACCAGCATAAAATTCTAAAACAGGATCATCATTTACAGGCAATACCTCAATTGGAAGTATAAATGGCACATCAACTGTTCCATCACTGATCACAAGGTTTACGGCAAGTGAGCCATTATAATTCTCCATCGGAGTAATTGACTGTCCATCAATTGATACATTATAATCATCGCCACCTAATACAGCAAAATTAAAATCAAATGGAAAATCATTATCTACATCTTCAACGACAAAATCATTAATAGAAAAACTAAAACTTTGATCTTCATCTGCCTGGGTGCTGCCCGAGTAACTCACAACAACTGGAGCATCATTAACTGGATCTACAAAAACAGAAAAATATGTATTTAGAGTTATTGGGTCTCCCTCTGAATTATCTGTCACGCTAACAGACAGATCGTTTTGATATAAATTTTCATCATCAGGTGTTCCGGAAATGGTAACACTGTAAACACCAGAATCAATATCATGAGAAACGTCTCCAGGAGCTAACCAGTTGCTAGCCTCACCATCTAAACTAACGGCATATGCATCTGCACCCGCTCCATCAATATCTGTCCATGATAAGGAAGTAGAAAAACTCATTTCCTCTGTAGAAATTCCGTCGCTTACTTCAGATATAACTAGAGGATCATTTACAGGAGTAACAGATAATGAAACCATTTTCATATCTTCTTTTTCGCCATCACTAACCTTCACATCAACATTGAGATCTCCGTTATAATTGGGAATAGGATGAATGGTTACAGAGTCAGCGCTTACAAAGTAGTTCTCACCATTCATGACCGTAACTGAAAAATCTATTGGGCTGTTGTCTGGATCAGAAACAGCAAAATTATTAACAGAAAATATAAAACTGCCATCTTCCTCGAGTGCCATGGGACCAGTATAACTCTCAATGATCGGGGCATCGTTCACCGGAATTGTTGCTATATAAAAATATTCAATAAAACTCTCAGCCTCGCCTTCAGAATTATCCACGATAGATATAGATACATCATTCTCAGGCATATTGACATCATCTGGGGTTCCTGTTAAAATTGCGTTATACTGCAAACCAGGTCCACTTCCAGAGCTATAAACGCTTGAAACCCCTAACCAGTTTGCAACTGGACCACCTATTTCTAGATCGTACACACTCGCGTCTTCCGTCCCATCGGGATCTTTCCAGGATACGGTTAGGCTGTATTCTTCTTCCTCAACAGCAGCACCATTTTGAATGATATTCGCTGCAGTAGTGATCAAAAATGCAGGGTCATTAACTGGATTTACAGTCATGGGAACAACAGTAACCGTGTTACCATTAGAACCATCCGATATTTCGATATTCACAGAGATCTGCCCGTTAAAGTTTGGTCCTGTAGAAACCAAACCAGGTGAATCAAGTGACCGCAAATAATTCTGACCAGGAAGAACAGACATGACCATATCAACGGCATCATTATCTGGATCTTCAATTACAAAATCATATATCTCAAATAGATAGTCACTGTCTTCGTTAAAGTTTGTACTACCAACATAATCAACAACCACAGGGCTATCATTAACAGAGTCTATTGCTACATCAACATAAGCATCAGCATATTCCTCACCATCATTTACCCTTAGAGTCAATGTCGCTGCCAGGTTAGAGTTGAAGTTATCGCTAATGGCAGAAAGAACAAGCTTACTACCATTAAAAGTTGCGCCAACAGTAGTCTCACTTGTATTACCAGCCACGCTGAAAACCAGCTGACTTGTGGCCTGCTCCGTATCTGAGACCAAGTCCCCCATTTCAAAAATATTATCATAAGAATCCTCCGCGATATGAATTGGCGGAATAGCTGGGATCCAAACAGGAGGGGTATTCGCACCACATACTATCACATTATTTGATCCAACGGGATCGCCAGATAGAACGCCATCGCCGGGAATTACAAAAGCTTGCCAATTATCACCACAATTTGTAAAAGCTGCGGGAAGTGTTGAACCAGTATGCTGCGGCACTAACGTTCCATTATTATACCACTCATAAAGAGTTAAATATTCATCATCACCATCGGGATCAACAAATGTGTAAGAAAGGGTGATATCATCACTTAAAAGAGGAACTGCAGGGGAAATAGCAACGTCAAAAACCTGTGGTGGTCGATTTACCGCAATATAAGCACTTGCGACAGCTGAACCTGGCCCAAGGTTTCCACCCATATCAGTCGCACTGACTTTATAGTGAAGATTAATATTTTGCGGTGCAGATTCATCCAAATAAAACGGTGTTGTCGAAAAACCGATAAAATTACTTAGATTCGGTTGAAAATTGGAATTAAGTGAACGATGAACACTGTAGTAATTGAAGTCCGCAACATCAACACCATCCCAGCTAAGTGATACGCTTGTAGCGATCACAGTAGCTGACAAATTAGTAGGAGCAGGAGGAGAAATATTATCATAAGATCTACCTACAACTGGCAAAGAGTGAAAAAATAAATTCTGGTTATCTGTATGAGCAGTGACCCTAAAAGCAGTTGGAACTTGATCCTCAAGGGTGTTTACCAAAACAGCGTATGGATCGTGCCCATGCCAAGGGATGGTGGATAAATAATCCCAAGTGCCAAGATCACTTATTTCTAAGCCACCTGCAACAGGAGGCACTAGAGATTCTGTGCCACCAGGAGGGGTCCAAAATAGATAGCATTGTGCACCACCACCGTTCTCATAATACTCGTATACAAGACTATGTACTCCCTCACTGAGCTCGATAGATCCATAGTGATTCGTCATTGGATAATCTCTCCATTCATTGACAACTAATTCACCATTTATGAACAAACGGACACCATCATCTGAATAGGTCCTAAAATTATAAATCCCTGCTACGGGAGCATAGATATCACCAGTCCATCTTACCTGAAAATCATCGTAGACTTGAGGCGGGTTTTGATCAAAATTAAAACTGATGAGTGAATCCTCTCTTGTGAACATCAGCTCACCAAAATCTGGAGAAGTTCCGGATCCCGGACTGGAAAAATATTCTCCGTAAAATGCACCACTACTAACTGATGCTAATTCCGAAGGGTCTGGGCTGTAACGGTGAACACTAAATTCTGTAAAGTATGGGAGATCGACTAGATCACCGGGGTGCCATGATAGTATCATCTGCTTACCTTGGTCATTTCCTACATCAAACAGGTCTACGATGACCGGATTTGGATTAGGGGGAGTTAGTATCTCAATTTCATTTATTGTGATTAAACCCTCAGCATTCATCGCAACCGTGAGATAATTATCCTCGCAATCAATACCCCACCCATAGTCATTACACTGTTCACAATTATCTTCATTAATACAGAAATCTTGGGCCCAACCATCATCGTAAACAATGTACCCAACTTGAAGAATATCCTGATCAGGAGTTTCTATGTGAACAATGAATCTGTATTCATTTTCAGTAGCAAAAATTCCCTCGCCATCAAAAACACCGTCACTTGAATCACCAAAAAGAACTTCATACCCAGCGATGATAACAGCTGGCTGTGATTCCATATCTGTTTCAACAAAAGCATCCAGAATATTTACTGATTCTGAAAAAGTAAATCTAACTCCATCAGCAAAATTGAAATCCTGAGATACAACGTTAACATTAAACTCAACGGTAGTGTGAGAGTCTCCCTCGGTCCTGTAAGCCTCTGCCGCAACAGTCGTTCCTGTTAGGTCCCTTCCTGATTGTGAATATCCGGTTGATAATACAATGGAAAGGACTAATAATTTTGAAATGCGTTGAATGAAATTCATGCGTGTTTCCTTCTTTTTAAAACATTGATGAAATATTTAAACTTTTTGAGTGGGCTAAATATAATAATTTTTCTTAATTCAGGAGGTTTTTTTATCTCTTAAAAAGGAGAATTTTTGGGTGAAAAATATTAATAAGGTCCGTATAATTCGAGGAGTCTTTTTGTCAGTGTCTCTTTCGTGTGTCTGAGCGTTTCCGTATTTTCAATTATCGCCTCAAAAGCCTGATGTATTTCCTGTGTGTTTTCGACAATCATCTGCTTACTATCAGTGATATCATCCTCAAATTCTGATAATTTATCAATGGCAGTCCTGATCATATTCTCTCTTTCTTCTAATTTTTTTCGAAACAATTCAATTCTTTCATCAATCTCTGCTGAAAGTTCATCGTAGCTGCTATAGATTAAATCATTATTTTCTGAAATGAGTTCTTGCGCCTCATAAATATCATTTTCTCTGCTAATAGTTCGTATCTCATTTTCTCGCACCCTGTTTGTTAACTCCTCATGCCTTTTCCTGCCTTTATCTGCAACATTCTGAATAGAATATTGAACATTGTTCTTATCATAGGCGGCGACTTTTCCACCTCCACTCTCGACACTTCCGATGAATGAAGTAATTCGCCCCTCTTCGTCATAGGTAGTAATAAAGCCTCCGTTATTTTTATTTACCACCCTAATTGAATTAACGGTGATATCGCCAAAATTTTGCGTTTGAGATGCTGTAAACATCAAAAAACTAAATGATAGGCAGATTGCAGTGATAAATCCTGAAATATATTGTCTCATCGTTTTTTCCTTTATCTAATTATTTACTCACGGTCTCAATAAGACCAACTCCGATTTCGTTCACACCTAAAAAGGCCCTAACATTTCCATTGCTATTACTGACATGGACAAGCCCAGCATCATTGTCATCTGTACCCAAAAAAACAGTCTCTGCACCCAGTGCGTTATATGTTTTTATCTGACCACTGTTTATACTGCTTGTTCCAACAAAAAGCGTCTCTTTATCGCGGTGGTTATAGCATAAAAATTGTCCATTGCCCATTTTATCTGATTCTAGCACGAGCGATCTAGAACCATTTTTTTGATTAATACGAACATTACCACCCATATTTTTATTAATTCCAAGGCTAATTACATCACGACCAGAGGTGCTACGCACAAGAATCTCACTCTTCCTACTATCTGCAATTAGATTGATATCGGGCTTTTTACTACTGGCTGATTTGAGCCAAAGATATGAATTTTTCCTATCACTACCTATTTCCCCAACCTTGTCACCAACGCTATCAACGATTGTTATTTTTTGTACTATTAAATTATCTATGGTTCGTGTTTTTGCGCCAACAAAAAGAAATAGGCTTGATGTAAAAACTACAGACGTAATAAAACCAGTAAAATATTGTTTCATGTTCTCTCCTAGTTTGAAAAATAAATGACGTGTAAGTCTTAACGACTTATAATTTGTTTCAATAAAAACTTAATACTAGAGAGTAGCGGATTCCAGGGTATACATTTTAGAATGAACACTATCAAAAAGCGCGTCCTCAAATTCGTTATTGCTCGCATAATAGTTACCAAACACAGACTCCCAAACAGCGCTTTCTTCCATGCACAGATAGAAAAACACCTTATCATGCCACTGGTCAAATGCATGATAAACTTGATTAAAAATCTCTGCTTTTATCTCTTTCGTATAAGATGATTTTCCAACAGCATC
>MDSY01148012.1_pt1 | contig 12433 bp, 10 predicted proteins | sample 811131 | NCBI WGS metagenome assembly MDSY01 (sample SAMN05326643, study PRJNA326480) | marine metagenome | isolation source: seawater | place: Atlantic Ocean: South West | collected 2010
ATGTTTTCGCTTAGCAACCCATTGGGCTCCACCGTCAATTCGTAGGAAGACGTGTCTGAAACGATGATCGATGAAGCACCGTTCGCAACACGGGCCAAAGGCCCATCAATGGTTGCGTAAAACCGTTGATTTCCGTCTCCATAGGAGGCGATTGGGATCGTCAGGTTGGTCGTCGATTGTGGGTGAACCGTTGCTTCAAAGGATGAATCTTGTGGGATTCGATTGAGAATATGCACGGTGTGGCGTAATTGAACGCTGCTACCGTCGCAAGAAATTGTTCCTTCAATCATGGCCGTCGATGGAGCCATGCCTTCGGTTGAGAAGGTGAGGAAATGACCTTGTTCGGAATGGGTCAATGAAACACCACGGCCATCGGTTGAAATCAAATCACTCGTGCAAGCATCCGTGTTTCCATCAATGTCAACACGGACGGACTCTGAGGGCAGGATAGGGCTGCCGTGGTCGCTCAAATCAACGTTCATCGTTGGATTGCACGATGGGGCTGAGAATGAGATGCTAATGTTTTCTTGACCCGTAACCCTGGCTACCCAAGGCACTAAAATCCCATCGTGCGTTCGAATTTCAACACCTTCCGCACCAAACGAGGTGTTGTTGAGGAAAAGGTCGCTTGCTTCGCCTTGGTTTGAACCACGAACCAAATCATCACCCTCATCGGCTTCAATGACCTTGAGCCACGGTTTGTTTGGATTGGTGTTCACTTCGTTTCGCTCAAAGTCACCAACGCTGAGGTCCTGATATGAAACAAGAATGCCAGCTCCTGGCAGGCGAGAATCGTACCCCGAATCTGAGCGATGTTCAACAAACACTGATTCAGTGTCTGAAATTGGAATTTTGAGCACTTTGCCTTTTTCGGTGATCCCACTGAGAGGGATGGTTGGGCCAAGGCAGGGTTTAACCGAATTTGATGGCCATGCGAGGTCAACGGTTTCAATTCGTTCTTGACGGATGAGTTCCATGTTGGCCCCCGTCGGCATGGCTGGCCATCGTCCTCCACCGTTCCAATTTCCACTGGCCATGATGTCCCAATCCCCGGGCCCTTTCCACGATTGGAAGGCCACTTCGTCATGCACTGGATACAGATCGATTCCCCCCATTTGATGCAGCATCTCGTGAATGATGGTCCCCACTCCACTTGTTCCAGTTTGCAAACTGGCCATGGTGTAATGCTCAATTCGCTGGTCATCTTGGAGTTCAATGGATTCATCAAAATAGGTGAAATGGGACCAGATTCGGTTGGTGTTTCCAGGACTTTCCTCTTGACCTTTGGTCGTGTGAAGCACCAAGAAACGGTCAACGGTGCCGTCCTCGTCCAAGTCAAACATGCTCCAATCAATGTCCTCCTTGAGCTTGCTCAAAGCCTCCTCGGCAAGCGCCGATGGCAGGAATTCACCGTCTGCTCCGCTGTCTTTTCCTGAGATATCTTGCCCGTACGTTTCAACGGGAAAATTTGCCCGAATTACCGTTGGGTGAACCGTGATTGAAAGATTCGCTTCTCCAGCAGAGAGTTGCTCAATGTATGGCACCACTGCTTGATTCAGCATGTTTTCTGCTTCGGATATTCCCCATCCATTGTTGGCTGTGTTTTGTTCGAAATCAACAACGGCCACCAACCAACGTTCTTGGTCTTGCAGTGGTAGTTGCTGGCTTGGTTCCTCGTTGTTGACCGGGATTTGTCCGACCAACCATCCTTCCACATGGTCTTCATGGGTGAAGGTCCACGCTGCTGAGGACAGGAAAACGAGGGCCATGAATGCCGCCGCTACCTGCCTCATGCAACCGTGTCTGCGCTTGCAGGTTTGAAGTTTCGTTGAATATGCGTTGTTTGAGTTTGGGAAACCAACTCAAATCGGCTGGTAAGAATTCTCCGTTAACAGAGCGGAGAACGGATGACTCGTCCACTGTTCGGGACCCTTGCAGTGGTTGGTATGCATCTTGATGCCCAGCCGTTCGAAATTTTCTTTGATGAAGGTGGGTGGTTCACCTCCTGCATCATGGTGAACCATCACGTCCGTGATTCGTTGATGTTGAACGAAGAGCAACACTCGTTCCCGGTCCACTTGTCGCTCATGCCAATTCCCAACCGTAAGCAATGAAAACCCAGCGTCATCGGCGATGTTTGAATCGATGCGGTTCTTGCCCTCCTTGGATTGAATCACCGCGAGGCGTCGGCGACGGCCATCGGCATCAAACCAATCCGTAATTCGTCCAGAGACGAGGTCGGTCTGGGTCATCCAAGGACGAGCGAAAAACTCGTTGCTCAGCAGCATGATGGCCACCAAAGGGACGCCCAACGCCTGGGCTTGTTCGGGCACGGTGAGCAGAATGAGGACGCTGGAGATCCCATACACCCGAACTCTCCACCATTCGGCGGTCGTCTGTGTGAGAATCTTGAGTTGGCCTGCGGTGAACATAATGAGCCAACTGGTCAACAAGAGACCAAAAATCCACGTGAGATACGTGGCGATGGCGAGCATTTCAACAGCGCTGTATTGAGCGGAAAGTCCTACGCTCAAATGGTTTTCATGGCCTGCTTTGAACAGCATTGGGAGAAGGGTGGTGGTCATCAATAGGAAACTTACCAAGAGCAGAACGGTACCGAACATCGTGCACCGTTTGAGCGCCTTGTATTCTTGAATGGCCAGACCCGGTTTGGCAAAGCGGTGCACATGGTGCAAGAGCAATGGGAGCGAAGAAAGAAAGGCGAGGTAGAGGGCACTTAACCAGCGGATAGCACTCCATTGAGCTGGGTCGTATACGTTCAGGCAATCGCCTTGGCATGGATGGAGCATGGCGAGGAAATCTCGGAGGAGTTCGTCGACCGAAAACGACCAAATCAACGTCAGCGAAACGATGGTGATGAACAGCAAAACGGTGCGTTTTGTTAATTCATCAAGATGGGACTGTATCCGCGTATCCTTATCGGATTCGAGGAGTATGGCCATGAATTCTCACTCAAACAAGGTCCGTGTATTGCTTCGGTGCTCGTGCCTGGACGATGGTTCGATAGACGCCATAGATGGCCCAGAGCGTGAGCATACCGGTGACCAGTGCGTATCCCCAGGGTTGTCCAGAATCAACGATGTACGCAAACAAAACAGCGAATCCTGAGGCAAGCACACCTCTGCGGAGGCCTTGAGGTACCGCCAAACTCTTGTCGAGGTGCGTTGGGCCACCACCGAACCGTCGTTCGTAAAATTCACCTTGGATCACGGCAGCGATGATAATCATGGACAAGGTGGTCCAGTAGTAGAGGTTGCCGTTGGCAAAGAAATCATGTGCAATCCCTTCTTGTCGCTCAGCTTCAATGGCTTCTGGGTCTTCTTCTGCTACGAAGAGTGAATCGTAATCTCCAACGCTGATGGTTCGAAGTGAAACGTCCTCGTCGGTGGCGATTTCGGTCGCTCCAGGTTCACTGATGGTAAAGGCAAGAATGTTCCATTTGTCGCCTTCGTCGAAGTTTCCGTTGCCATTGACGGCATTGCCAACAAGTTGGAAGTTAGCTGGCCCCATGTCTTCGCTCGGTGCGGTCCACGACACGACCCAGTCGTTGCCTGGTTCAGATTGCGAGAGGGCTCCGGGTTTATCTGGGACGCTTTGACTTCCTTCACCGGCGGTCAGTGTTCCGATGTCGCCGTCCCAGAACAGGAATCCACCACCATCGTTTGATGCGTGTTGGAGGCTGATGACGAATTCGTATGTTTCACTCACGTTGTAAGCTCGGGGAACACCGGATACGGAAACAACCACTTCAGTCGAAGGTGCTCCACCGCCGTGGCATGTGCACCCAGTTTCAATCACCAGGTTTCCACCGTTATCCCAGGGCGGTCCGTTGGGGTTACCCAAAACGGGTGCGACCAACATCAAAGAGAGAACTACCATCAACGAAAAGTTACGGAAGTTGCGTCGCATGAACTCACCCAATTTTTTCCACTTGGCCCCGCTCTTTCAATGTTGCTTCAACTTCGTCGTTGTTGAGCCTCATCAGATTTCCTTGATGGCGTTGTTCAAACCGGTCATCATGGCTTTTCCGTCACCAAAGAGCATCATGGTTTTGTCCTCGTAGAAGAGGTCATTGTCAACACCAGCGTATCCCACCGATAGGGAGCGTTTGATGATGACAACCGTTCGGGCTTGATCGGCGTCAATGATGGGCATACCGGCAAGGGGTCCTTCGCCACTTCGTGCAGCTGGGTTGCAGGTATCGTTCGCTCCGATGACCACGGCGACATCGCATTCTGGGAACTCAGGGTTGATTTCATCCATTTCGATAAGCTTCTCGTAAGGAACATTGGCTTCGGCGAGAAGGACGTTCATGTGCCCGGGCATTCGACCAGCCACTGGGTGGATGGCGTACTTGACTTCCGTACCGAATTTTTCTTCGAGGAGGTCTCCAAATTCCTTGACTTGATGTTGACATTGGGACACAGCCATGCCGTATCCTGGCACGATGATGACCTTCTGTGCACCGTCAACCATCATGGCCACTTCATCGGCATCTGAACCGACCTTCGTTCGGGTCAATTCTGCCTTTTCTCCACTTCCTCCAAAGGACTTGAACAACACATCAGGAAGCGTTCTGTTCATTGCTTTGCACATGATGAAGGTGAGGATGAGGCCAGAAGCACCCACCAAAGACCCTGCAACGATGAGAACGGGGTTGTTGATGATGAAACCGGTGAACGCTGCGGCGATACCCGAGAGGGAATTGAGCAGCGAAACGACCACTGGCATGTCTGCACCGCCGATTGGCAAGACCAGTATAATTCCCAAAAGACACGAAATACCGATGATGGCCCACAGGTAGGTCTCGTTGGTCGGGTCATTGATGGACATGACGATGAGTGCAAAAACAGACAGTGTCAAAAGTACCTTGACTGGGTTGAGCCATGTTGGTCCCCAAGTTGGGGTCTTGAACCACTTCCCAAAGATTTCAACGCCACCTTTGAGTTTGAACATGGCGAGCAGTGAACCGGTCAATGTCATCCATCCGACAAGGGCGGAGAGTCCGGCTGCAACCACAACGACCTGCAACGTCAAACCGGTGGGTAGGGCAAGCGTCGGGTCTTCGATGTACTTCCATGTTTCAGAGAGGGCAACAAGAGCCGATGCTGCACCGCCGAATCCGTTGAAGAGAGCCACGAGTTCGGGCATACCCGTCATTTCGACCTTGATGGCCATAATGGCACCAATGATGGAGCCAATGACGAGTCCGGCAATGATGAGTTCCCAGTTCATGGTTCCTGAAGCGAGTTGCATGTCAACGACGGTTGTTATCACGGCAACCAGCATACCCATGGCACCGTATTGGTTTCCACGGGGAGCGGTTCTTGGATGTCCGAGTTTCTTCAATCCAAAAATAAACAAGGCCGCAGAGAGCAAGTAGCCAAGAGGGATCCATTCTTCCATCTCAAGCCCTCCTTTTCTTGCCAGCGATCATGTTCAGCATGCGATTGGTGACCGCAAAACCACCAACGACGTTGATCATCGCCAGTACAATCGCCACAAACGCCAAGAGGCCAGAGACAAGTGTGTCGCCTCCTTGGTAAGCCACGTTGGCACCAAGCAAGGCGCCTACGACGCTGATGCCTGAAATCGCATTTGCGCCACTCATCAGTGGGGTATGGAGCGTGGCTGGAACTTTGGTAATGAGTTCAAAACCAAGGAAAATAGCCAGCATAAACAACGTTAAGTTTGCAATCAATGAAGCTTCCGTAATCATTCAACCACCCCTGCCAGTCGAGTTTGCTTGGGATGGATGGCACCGTCTTTGCAAATCAGTACCCCTCCCATTCCATTGACATAGAAATCGGAACCTTCTGGTGCCCCGACGAGGATGTCGTCGTCTTCGGAGATAACCACGCTTCCTTCGTTCACGAGGGATGTAAAGAAGGTCGTGAGGTTGTTCGAATACAGCATGGAGGCCGTGTTAGCGAGGGTTCCAGGCAAATTTGAGGTTCCAACGATGATGACGCCGTTTTCAGTGGTGGTGACTTCTCCTTGAACCGTGTCTTCACAATTTCCACCTACGTCTGCGTTCATGTCCACGACGACGGCACCGGATTTGAAATTCGCAACGGCGCTTGAGGGCACCGTAATGGGCGCAGGTCGGCCAAAGATACGGGCGGTTGTGACAATGATATCGGCATCGGCAGCCACGCCACAGACCGTGTCGTTCACCTTCTGTATGAATTCGGGGGTGAGGGGCTTGGCATAGCCTGATTCGTCTTCGAAGTCATCCATTCCATCCACTTCAATGAAACGGCCACCGACCGATTCAATTTGTTCGGCGGCTGACTTTCGGACATCAGAAGCAAACACGATGGCGCCGAGTCGCTTGGCGGTAGCAATCGCTTGCAGACCTGCAACCCCACTGCCCATGATGACAACTTTTGCCGGTCGAATGGTTCCTGCAGACGTGGTCATCATCGGAATTCCCTTTGGCACTGCGGCAGCGCCCAAGAGAACGGCTTTGTAGCCCGCTAGATTGTCCTGGCTGGAATTCACGTCCATGGACTGGGCCCTTGAGAGGCGACGAGGAATCATGTCCATGGAGAGCAAGGTGATGTTGGCTTCCATGCAGGCTTTCACGTATTCCGGATGACGGAATGGATCGGATACACAGGCGAGGTTAGTTCCTTCGCTGATGCCGTCGGTACCGGGGAAGCGAATGCATACCAGATTTTCACAGGCGAGGGCTTCTTGTCGAGAGACGATGTGTGCACCGGCGTCCTTGTATTCTTCGTCATGGTAGTTGGCTGCAAGACCCGCGCCCTCTTCGATGTAGACCTCAAACCCCGCACGTGAAAGTTTCTTCATGCTCGATGGGACGATGCCAACGCGAGTTTCGCCTTCAGGTTCTTTTGGGACACCAAGTTTCATGCTTTCACCTGTGATTCGCACCCACGAAAGGGTAGGTGCAATTTGGCCACTTGAAGGAGGTTTTTAGATGCCACGCTTTCAATTCCTGCACACCAGTTTTGCAATTCCCAAAAACCCCGTCAAAAACCCTGCACCATTTGACTTATGGACTGCACACAACAGGTCCCCTTTGAAAGGTGGAAACCATGGCAAGCGGACGACGAAAAATTGCAGTGATTGGGGCAGGAAATGTTGGTGCGACGTGCGCCTTTGTTTTGGCCCAAATGAAGGTGGCTGACATTGTCCTTCTCGACATTTACGAAGGCTTTGCAAAAGGCAAAGCTCTGGACATGTCGCAAAATGCCAACGTGCTGAATTACGACGGCACCATAACAGGAACGGCTGACTACAACGACATCGCCGGAGCCGACGTTGTGGTGGTGACTTCTGGTTTTCCTCGCATGCCGGGCATGACCCGTGAGGATTTGATTGGAAAGAACGCGGACATCGTGTCCCAAGTTGGAACGGGCATCAAAGACCATGCACCAGACGCCGTAGTGATTGTGGTCACCAACCCACTTGACTTGATGACCTATCACATGCAAAAAGTCACGGGATTCCCGCCCGAGCGGGTCATTGGCCAAGCCGGTGTTCTCGACAGTGCCCGCATGGCTCATTTTATTGCCTTGGAACTCAATTGTGCAGAAGAAGATGTCTCACCCATGGTGCTTGGCGGTCACGGCGATACCATGGTGCCTCTTCCCCGTTACACGACGGTCGGTGGTATTCCCATCACCCAACTGATGAGCCAAGATCGAATTGAAGCGATCAGCGCTCGCACTGCAAGCGGTGGGGGAGAAATCGTCAAACTCCTCGAGAAAGGTTCAGCGTTTTACGCTCCGGGTTCAGCTGCTGCCATCATGGCGGAATCGGTTCTCAATGACCGCCGACGGTTGATTCCAGCCTCGTGTCTCCTCACCGGCCAATATGGCCTTTCCGATGTTTACATCGGTGTTCCGTGCATCGTTGGTGCTAACGGTGTAGAACGCATCTTTGAGCTTGATTTATCCGATGAGGAACTCACGTCGTTGCAAGGTTCCGGAGAATTCTACAAGGGCCAACTCAAGGACGTTCTTGGCTACTGAATTCGTTCGAGGACCAAGCTTTCGCTTGCACCAATCGTGGTGGCTTTTTCAACTGGATTGCTTCGCTTTACCAACCGGTGACCTTGTTTTCCACGACTTCGCATTCGGGTGAGCACTTCTTGACCAATGTAGCACCCCTTCTGTGGGTGGACTAAATCGCCCAGGCCACAGGCTAAGGGATGAACCTTCGAGGTGATCTCATGGCCATGGTAAGGAATGAGGTTGGCAATTCGATGCTCAGTCCAATCTTCTTCCGTCCATGTGGCTTCCCAATTGTGCTTCACTGGAATGATGTACATTGTTCCAAAATGACTCTGATGCACGGTGGTGCCGTCGGGGTAGGGTGCATCATCGGTTCCAAGAAACACATCATTCAGTTCCGAAATATCGGTTAGTGAAATGGACTGACCCAAGATTCGCTCTGTGAGATGGGCGATGACCGTGGATTTGCTTGGTTCATACCCAACAAGCGCGACATGGGAGCCAACGAGTATCACCTCACAGACGTCGACAATTTTGGCTGCACGGTTGGTGAAGACGGTGGTGCACGCTCCGTCCACTTGATTGGTTGACAACCCATTGATGAAGGATAGAATATCATCGCCTTGGAGAAGCAATGTGTAGGCACGGTGCCTGACCATCCCCATGGTTCGTCCTCAGGAGAAGGATTCGCCACATCCACATGATGCGCTTGCATTGGGGTTGTTGATCTTAAATCCGCCACCCATCAACCGATCGACATAATCGATCTCAATGCCATTTAGGAGGTGGCTTGAGGCAGTGGGCACCAAGACTCGAAAGCCTTTGATGTTCAATTCTTGACAAGGAGTTTCGGTAGATTCAACGATTTGGAGGTCGTACATGTAGCCTGAACAACCGCCGCTCAGAACACCAACGAGAAGAGCATGGCTTCGGTCATCGCCGAAGGCATCTTCCAGCATGTCAGTGGCCTTTTCGGTCAAGGTGAGTTCAACGTCCACCACATCCGGTGCATGCACCTGAATGGCTGGTGCAGTTTCGCATGTGCCGCAGTCCATGGTTTACCCACTCCGCCACCGTTTTTGAACTTGACCACGTCAGCAGTGCAATTTATCGCTTCTTTCGTTTCTTATCAAGCGCCTTTTGGAGGATGTTGCATCGTCGAATTTGGTCCTTTGCCCTCCGCTTTGCCTCATCCGCTAGACCTCGGGGAATCGCTTGTTCAAAGCACTTAATGGCGTCTTTGTAACGTTCCATCTCAGCGTAGGCGGTGCCCATGTTGTACAACGTCTCCCCACGAACTTCGGTTGGCCGAATCAACATGGCTTGATGGTAAGATTCCACACACTTCGGGTATTCCTCAAGGAAGTAGTATGCGTTGCCACGGTTGTTCAGAATTCGAATGATCATTGCATCATCGCCGGCAAAAGCAGGAAGCGCACGGTCAAAGCAGGAAAGCGCCTCCTTGTATTTCTTATCGTCAATCAGTTGGACGCCTTGATTGAACCATGTAACATCTTGGTTTGATATCGCGTTTGAGGTAATCGACTGAGGAACATTCGTCGCCACGGTTTGTGCTGCATCAAGGGCCGCTTTGGCGAGGTCAACCTCGGGTTGCGGAGCAGATTCAACGGATGTTTGCTGAGGTTCAATCGGTGTCAAAAGCAGCGAAGCTTGTGCCGATTGTTCAGCGGGGCTTTCAACCAGAAGAGGGCTTGAAGTGGAAGGTTGGGCCGATTGTACCTCAGCGTCCAACGAACCCACAACGGTGGCCTCAGGTATTGCAGGATCAAGTGGAGTTGGGTTCACTTCAACCGATTCAGAGGGAGCTGTTGCCGCTGTGGAAAGGACTTCAGGTTCCGCATTGGCCAAACTGGCCGCTTTTGCATGGCATTTTTGTGCTGTTTCAAGGTCCCCGGCCTGTTCCAAAGAGCGAGCAAGGCCGATCCAGTGGTCGGATGAGTCCTGCTCGAGTTTGATGAGTTCTTTCCACATCAAAACGGCATCGCTGTGTTGGAGACTGAGCGAGAGGGCTCTTGCCCGTTCTGGACTTGCTTCTGGGTCCATAAAATCCAACGCTTCTTTGGCCATTTCTGGGCCTGCAGGCAGGGTGGGGGGCAGTCCTGCTACTTGGTCAAGCACATCGCTTTCGCCTTGTGCCAATTGAAGTAACATATCAATGAAATCACTGCGGATCGCATGGCTTCCATCCATCCCAATCAGGATTCTTGCTGCCTCCATGTAGGATTCGATCAAGCCTTTTTCCTTGGCCAAGTCAGCCATTTTTTCGGCTGCCTTCACGTATTCCGCATCGGCTTCGATGGCTCGTTTGTAGCTCGAAAGCGCCTCTTGCGTCAGGTCTGAACGTTGTTGAACAGAACCCAAGTTGAACCATCCAGGTGCGTGGCTTGGCTCTAGGTTTTGCGCATGGGTCATGGCCGCAATGGCATGGTTGTCAAGATCCATTCGGGCCATGGCTCCACCAGCGATTCGCCAGGCTGGAGCATGCTGTGCCCCCACGGTCTTGAGATGAGGCTTGAGCAAGGCGAGCGCTTCTTTTGGATTTCCATCTTTGATGGATGCTGTGGCCTGTTCCACCAAAGCGTCAATGTCAACGGTGGGTTCTGGTTCAGGTTCTGGGAGTTCTGGAACGTCCGGTTCGATTTCTCGGACGATTTCTTGCTGGGCAACAACGACCTCTGCTGCACTTTGGAGCTCTTCGACGCTCAATTCAGCATCTTCATCGTGATCATGATGAATGGCTTCTTGGAGGAGGTCATCAGGATTCGCAATTCCTGCTTCTTCGGCGATTTCCTCAACCACTTTCATGTCGACGGACTGGGTGACTTCGAGGGATGGCTGCATGGCTTCCATGGTCACGGATATTCCGCTGTCTTTGCAGCGCTCCTTGAGTTGGACAAGGGCGGGATGGCCAGGGAAAAACGTCAGCGCCTTTTCGGCCATGGAATACGCTCCCTCCAAATCTCCGATGCGTTCGAGGAGAATGGAAAGGTTGGCTGTGGCTGGTGCGTGTTCCTCATTCAAATCAAGGCAGATTTGAAACGATTGACGTGCGCCTCGGGCATCTTGTTGTGCCTCGAGAAGCACGCCACGGTTGAACCACGCCATATCGCAGGACGGGTCGAGGGCGATGGCCTTGTTGAACGCTGCCAAGGCTCCCTTAACGTCATCTCTTCGGCTTCGTTCTTCACCCACCGTGAGCAGGACCTCGACCATTTCTTCCGTGTTTTCGACGTCGTCAAGTTCGGGAATCACATCTCGAGGGGTTTGCTCCTCGGGCGCAGAAGCCTCTGGGGTAGCCTCAATGGTTTGGTTCTCAACGGCTTCAATCGCCTCGTCAACGGATGCCAAAGCGACATCGTCCAATCCGTCGCTTTCGCCGACTTCGACCGTGTTCGTATCGTCGCTGGACTCCACTCTACCTCACCGCAACGAAAACCAATGATGAGCCCTGCATAAGCCTTGCTTATGGTTGTCCATCCAATCAATCCTTACATTGAAGGGCCTCATCCACCTCCAAAAGTCATGGGAGACAAACCACTGAAGGTCATCGGACTCGCTGGCGAATACCGCGCAACGTCAAAGTCAGGGATGCTGGTGAACCTGGCCCTTGCCATGGCGAAGGAACAAGGCGCTGATGTAGAATTTTGGGATTTGGCGGAGCGTCCGCTTCCTCTGGTTGGTGAAGAAGGATGTTGGGCGCACCCGAACGTGAAATCTTTCCAGTCCTTGCTTGAACAATCCGATGCCTTTTTCCTTGCTTCTCCAGAATACCATGGAACCATGTCTGGTGTCATGAAGAACACGATGGACTGGATGTATGACAAGCACGTTGGAGGCAAAGTGTTTGGCCTCATGTCGACCTTGGGTGGCGTGACCAACGCCAATACCCTCAACCACATGCGAATTTCACTCCGCTGGCTTCACGGCTGGCCGGTGCCTGAACAGCTGGCCATTGGACACGTTAAGGAAGCCTTCGACGAGGCCGGTGAATTGGTTGACGATGAACTCCGCCAGCGCCTCTCAAGCGTGGTCAATTCGGTCTTAACCGCTGCAAAGAAACTGCGTTGATGGCCATGAGCGGACAAGTCTCAACTCCGTCGTTTACCGATGTTTACGGTGCGACCTATCGGCTGGTTGAACCAGGAGCGTTTGTCCTTGGAGCCGAAGGCCATTCTGGTCACCCGTCCGAACGTCCCGCCTGCAGGGTTGAGATCGGTGAACCGTTCTTTCTTGCTGAGCGGCCCGTAACACAGGCACAATGGTCGGATGTTATGGGTGGAAATCCGTCGAAATTTCAAGACGGTTGGAGTGCTGGCCTTCGCCCTGTTGAGCAAGTTAATTTTTATGAAGTTCAGGCCTTTCTTGAACATTTGAATCTCCGAGATGCCAATCACCCATACCTCGGC
>MDSY01101496.1_pt1 | contig 12432 bp, 10 predicted proteins | sample 811131 | NCBI WGS metagenome assembly MDSY01 (sample SAMN05326643, study PRJNA326480) | marine metagenome | isolation source: seawater | place: Atlantic Ocean: South West | collected 2010
GTGTCATCAAGAAGTCGAATCATTTCTCCCATTTTCCTTTGGTTTGTATCAGGGTGGGAAGATTGAAGAATGAGGTCTTGTTTGAGTTCTCCCAAAAGAAATAACACTTCCTCATAATCTTTACGGTCAATTGCTCTCTGAATGTCTCGTCCAAGTGGGAAACTAGCACTTGTACTTTGTTTCTCAAGGCGAGCTACTCTTACTTCTAAGTCTCTAAGGACTTCTGACGCTAGTCGCTTCATTTTTATTTCCTCATGTACTGTAATTGGATTGAACTACGGCAAAATGCTTTCTACCTATGACTTCTTTAGGGGAAATGTCTGTTCTGCGAATAGTCCATTCAATGTAATAGTCGCCCGAAAGAAACTCGGTACTAAGAGTTTCCCCTGCATAATAACTCCCCATAGAAGATCTAAAAGGAATTCGATCTCCTAAACCGACTCTATAATAACCTCTTGTTTCAGTTAATCTATAGAACTCGTAGGAAATAAAGTAAGGGTCAAAAGGAACCCCATTTTCGTCTGCAAGAGTTACAGGCAAATCATTAGGTCCAAGTATATCGAGTTGGTTGTATAATACACTCATTTCTTAGACCTCACAGAGACACGTTCAATCGCTGAGTTGTGATTGACTTCTCTATCTGTAAAACCTGTTCAGCTACAAGAGTAGTTCCATCTGCAACTAAAGTTGCTTGAAATAGAGAATATAAGACTTGTCCTGCTGTACCTTCGGGTATTTCATAACGAGCGACAAAGCGATAATCATGGTCTGTTGGAGACATCGGAGCTATAGCTTGAACTTCGGTACGAACTGCGCCCTCATACTTAAAGATACTGTACTGAACATCTTGGACTGCTAAAGGTCTTCCTATTTCATCAACCCAAGAAACTTGTAATGGGTGAGAGTCTCCCTCTCTTGCCCTAGTCATGTATATAATCATTCTAAGCCCCTTTTCAAAACGTGTCCAAACACATAGGAGATAAAATGACTACAACAGAAATAGTCCTCAGATCTTCCCAATACTATGGTACTTTTCTGCTGACTCAAGAGCCTCAGAATCATATCCTCTACCATAAGCGAAATAGCGATGGAGGTCTTGGAGGATAGCATGGGCGTGAGAGATTTTATCCTCGACCCAATCATCTAGCTCTTTGATGTCTCCCTCATGTCCAATCATGTTATCAATCGAGTCTAAGAACGTATACATTTCGTGAACATTCTGAAGACTCATATATGACCCATGATGATGATCAGCTTCTTTAGAAAGGTATCGGGAAGCTACTTTTGTAGCGAGCTTATTTCTTTCGTTACTCATTAGTAATTTCCTTTGTCGTGCATACGAATACGATAAATACCCTCAGAAATGTCTCCAACACCTTCTTCTACGAAGCCGTCATGGAGTCTCTCAACGAGTTTGTAAATCTTATTGATAACAAACAAGAGGTCTTGATAATCAATGTATTCATAAGAACCAATCTGATCTTCGTCGTCTTTGTCATAAACAAGACTCCTGTCCCACTGAAGAACAATACTTGAAACTTCATAATCAGAATCAAGTTCTACATCGAAAGGCGTGTCAGTTAGCCTTTCGATTTCTCTTTCAACTTTTTTCAAGATTGAAGAAGAAGCTGTACGATTAAGACCTATATCGTCAATCAGATTGTAGCGAGCTTTCTTGGAGACAGAATCCACTACATCATCTTTCTCGTCTTGAAGATCGTCTACTCTTTCTTCAAGCTCTTTGATCTTGTCTTCTGTTTCTTGTTGCTCTTCGTCAAGTTCTTGGAAGTCATCAGAACTCATAGCTTTCGCACGATTCTTAACAACGTCTTTATTTATTTCCGTTTGCTTGTCAAACTCTTCCCCTGCTTCGGGGTTGTCTTCTTTCCATTTCTCGAACTCTTCCCTACCTTTTTCCCCTTTAGAGAAACGAGCTGATTTGTGCATATCCATTTCAGAATCAAAGTCCTCTACAAACCTACCTGAGAATTCTTCCTCATCAACGAGATCATCAACAATCTCATCAACCTCAGACAAGTCCTCTTGAAGATCATCAACAATCTCATCTATTTCAGTTAGATCAGAAGACTTCTTGTAATATTCATTCTCAGAAATGAAGCCATCGTCATCAATATCGATTTCATCAAATCCCTCAGACCATTCATCACGAGAAATGACACCATCACCATCTTCATCAAGAAGATCAAAGTTAGGGTTATCCCACTCATTGTCTTGTAAGAAACCTGAGTTGTCAGAATCAAGACCATCAAAGCCCTCTTCCCATTCTTCAGGAGAAATACGACCATCACCGTCTTCGTCCATATCTAAGAATGAGTTAGCGTGTCTCTCACCATAGTCATAGTTAGATCGAAGTGGCTGAGTAAGGGAAGAAGCTCGCTTAGAAATAAACTCTGAAGCGATCTTATCGAAGATGTCCTCATTATTTGAGGGAGCTGATTTCGTCTCTGAAATAAAGTCAGAGGCGATTTTATCAAAGATGTCTGACATAACTGATGTCCTTTTAAGTTTTGAGAGAGTACAAAGCCTCTGAGTTATAAAGTAGCTACAAAATACTTGAAATCTACATTCTAGGTTTAGTTCTTAAAGAAGCATACTTAGAAGCAACTGAACTAGCCATGACCTGCCTACCTTCAGGAGTTATTTCCTTGTCGATCATTAAAGCAGGTCGTCTTACTAAGTAGTTAGGCCATTTCTCAAACCACTTAGAATAAAACTCATCTTCACCTACTTCACGAGTCGTCTTATCGGGGTTAGGTATATTAGGGTCAGCTATATGAACAATGTAGTTTCCTCGATCACCTGTAACGTCAAAGATAAGACTAGCATGACTCCAATCTCTACCTTCAGGGTTCCAAGCAATAAGGACAGGCTTACCTTTATCTGTCCAATTCTTTACTTGAGTAAGCGTTGCAGGAGTCGTTAAAGTAGCTCTACAACCGAAGTATTGAGCGCAGGCTAAAACTTCTTCCCACCTAGCCCCCTGCATAGGTTTAGCTCCAATCACTTTATTCACTTCTTCTTCTGAACACTTCACACCTAGTGCGTTAAGTGCCATACAAGTCGAAGTAGTAACACAAGTGAACTGCGTACTCTGACGAATGGGGTTTACATTCGCTTTAGCTAGTCTTCTCATAACAAAAACCTTTCTATATCTAAACGAAGTAATGGAGATAGAAAATATATTGAAGTGCTGTTTCGATGAGAAAAGGTGATGAGTCTTATATAAAGGGAGTACCACGATTGAATGAGAGATCTGTATGAACGAACAAAAAACTGCGTGTGAAACGATACTAAAAGAGCTTAAAGCTGACTTAGCTAAAAAGGGTACAAAGCGTAAGAAAATTGACCATTGGAAGTCCTTTGCTTGCCAAGCCATAGGCATTTCTAAGATGGGTTCTGCCCGATGGTTGATGATTGTTAATTATGGAGTACAAAAGGGCTACTTTAAGATTGTTGAATACAAAGGCAAAGAGATACTCACTCCTTGCGACACACCACATCAACCTGACATTTTGAGTATTGGAAATGAAACACCAAACAAACCCTCTCCGAATATAGGTTCAGACCTCACCCCCCCTGAAGAAAAAACACCCTCAAAACCCAAGAAAGAAAAGAGAGATAGCCGAGGTTATTACCCCTCAGAATATGTAACAGGTGGCATACCAAAGACTACTGCAACCCGACCCAAGCGTATCGCTGACCTTGCGACTAACGGAGACGCTGATATGCCCAAACTTGGAGACATTATATGGGTACATACAGCAGGCTCGTCATGGCAAGGTGAAGTTATTGAAGTGAGCGTTGGTGCTCTTGTAGCCCCTCTTAAGAAGAAAGACGGACATTGGACATACAAGAACGCTGATCAGTTATTCGACACAAAAAAAGAAGCTGATCAAAAGGGAGACGCTAAGAGTGGAAGAAATTGGTCTACTGAAACTCTCGATCAAAAAACCTTTGCTGAGTTTAGAGACTTCCAAGAACACCGAGAAGCATTTCTAACTTGGTTGGAGTCTCAGAGTAATCAAGAAGATGAGATAGACTTATCCGACCTCTAAGAAGTTGTTAAGTTGATCGTGCGAGGTATCATACCTAAAACTCCATAAGGCTTTCCTGTAAATGGGTCTAAGTCAGAAGCACAAAGTACAAAACCTCCAACAGTACCCCCTGCTTTACCCGATAAGACTATCGCTGAGGCTATTATGTTCACAGGTCCTGAAGTGATAACATCGACACCTAGCTTTGAAGAAATAGAAACCTTACCTAATACTGAAGCTACGTCCACACTACCTAAGCTTGCTTTAATAGAAATACCATTAGGGTCTACAGCAATCTCATTAAGGGCAGAGCTTGAAACTACCGAACCCAAAATAGATCGGTTGTTAATATCACCTTTAAAAACAGTCGTATTTCTATCTCCTATTGTTAATGTTTTCTTATCAACATCACCAAAGAAAACAGTTTCACTCTTAACAGCCCCTCCTACACAGCCCGTAGCAGGAGAGGTGTTAATCAGTTCACTTATGCCTTGAGAGTTCAAAGGATTGAAATCTGATGGACCTGAAACTACCGTTTGCTTAGAGCCTGTAGCTACTTCTTTTATATCAGTTGTACTCGTTGAAATCGCCTTGCCTGAGTTTACAGAGTACGTCTCCTGCGCTCCATATCTGAACGATTTCACATTCGTAAAGTCTACTACAGGAGCAGTCATCTTTATGACAGAACCGCTTTGCAAAGCAATCCCTTTTACACCTGCTAAATTAACACTTATCTCCTCTTCTTCTACGAACTGACCCTCAGCTCCCTCATTAGGTGAAACCTTACCTCCACCAAAGATATGAACGGCATTTTTAGTTGAGGTTATTTCCACACCAAAAGCATTAGCTCCCTGACTACTACCATCAATCAACACAGCAGATGAGTTAACTCTTACTGGACCTCCTGTGTTGATAATAGCTCCACCCTCTACACCCACTTCAACAGCGTCTGCTGTTCTCTCCGAAATCTGCGCTTTCAGACTTCCATTCTTCGTAAAAGAAATGAACGAGTCTTCAAGTCGGGTATCTACAGGGTTAATCTTTAATAAAGTAGCGGCGTGATCTCCTATTTCTGTCGAAACAGCAGAGACAAGTCTACCACTTCCCCCACGAAACGAGACACCTAGAGGAACTCCATAAAATTGACGTTCTCCACCAAAAGGGTCATTTCCTACAACACTGCCCAATACAAACTCGACAAGAGGTAACCCTCCATCTTCAAGTCGATCAGAATCAAAACCATCTGTTTGCTCTGTAACAGGTAAAGTGCCGTTAGTCGTATGTCCAACTTCAATCCTATACTCGGACAAAGCACCACTCTTTAATGAAACGTCTTCTCCCTTGCTACCTACTCTGAGTATTGACTTCCCACCATAAATTGCTCTACCCGATTTTGAAGACACATACCCGTCTTCATCAATAAGCCCTGCGTCTAAAAAGAAATTGTAAGGGTTTAGATAGGGATTAACAGAACCCCCATCTTTATCAATTTCTGTTTTGCCGTCAGAGTCCTTTAGAAATAACCTGTGAGGAACTAGCTTCAGATACTCTATATCACTACTAGGAAAATCCCCTACTGTAAGAGGGTTCCCCTCAGAATCTTCCTGCATCGGAGCATCCCACTGAGTCCCATCAGAAATCATTTCTAAAGGAACGTGCTGTGCGTCTCTTTGAACCATACCTGCATAGACCCTTGCGCCCGATACTGTATGGAACTGTTGTAAAGACCTCATTACGATTGCTTGGTCTTGATCTCGAAGTCTTATTTCATTCGCCCTCCTGTTTGTAAGAAGAACACTTTCATCGAGTACAAGATCAGAACCTTGGGAAGAACTTGCTATAATATTCCCAGGCTCCATGTGTCTCATCTTAAAACGAATTCTATTTCCTACTTGAGAAATAGCTTGCCTATCCGCAGGGGTGTTCAGAACCCCGTCTTCTGTAGAGTAATCTTGAACAGGCAACCAATCATGTCCGAAGTATGGAGTTCTAGTCATCCAAGTCAGAATGATAGGTACTTTCCTGTCTGCTTTTTGATTGGTGTTTGCTGACCAACCGATTATGCAGTAATCCCCCTTTTGAGGTAGCCCTCCTAAGAAATGCCTCGTACCGATACAAGACCCTGTAATTTGTACTCCGTCCCATTTAGGACGAGCTTTTTCATTAGAAACAGTTTCAATAGAAACTCTCATTTCTTCAGGGTAAACATCAATTACACGGGCTACACATAAAGAGAGAGCTGACCAACCAACACTAGGACTACTCTGAGCAAGCTGACTAGAAGCCATATTGATCGTTTGTTGTGGGTCAGGCGAACCACTTAATGCCTTATCTAAGGCTGTCTTTAATTCTTGACTCATTAATCACCTCCTCCTTCTTTACTTATACCCTGTAAAGCCTTTTGTCGGTCATTCCAAATTTTCTTCTTTTCCTCTATTTCGCTAACATATTGTTTAACGATGTAAGAGTCTCCAATTTCAGCTCTACTCTCCCCTACACTCAAGAAGTTCCCTGAGTCAGCTAAGAATATTTCAACATCACTCGTATCACCTCTACAAGAGCAGGCTTCATCTCTTACTGTTAAACGCTTCAAGTCAGCAAGACGAGTTGGCACATTTCCTACTACTTGTTGACCTCTATCGCTGTCATTGTTCATTAGGGCATTTCCAATACCTCTCAAGATCGCATTTTCTCTCGCTTTCCCCTGCTCCTCGATTGTAAGATTTAAACGAGTAGCTATTTCTTCAAAGGCTTCAGCACCTACCCGATCACGAATAGATCTCGCTAAACTCATAGGAAGATCAGCTATTGCTTTCTGCCCCCTCCCAAGAGCACTCTTTCGACTTTTATAAAAGAGGTCGATAACAGCGTCTAGTTCAGATTCTGATAAAGCTCTTGTCGGGTCTTGTTTGAGAAGTTGGTCAAAGCTCGACTGTGGGATAATGTCAAGACCTCTACCATACTGATAACTACCAAAGACCTCATAACCTCCCTCATCTGAAACAGGTATGATTGGACTTTTCCAACTCTTCTTAGCGTCTCTAACCAAACCACCTTTAGTCTTCGTCCACTTTATCTTGTTGCCTACTTTTATGCGAACTCCAAAGGTGTTCTGAACGTCTTTGATAACTGCCGAAGCCTGCTTGGGTTCTAGCTCTTTTGCTTCATTGAGAAACTTATATTCTTCTGTATTTAGATAACTTTTATAAATGAGAATAGCAGTGTTTGCGGAAATAGCTGATACTATAGTTTCAGTTACTTTTGCGTTATCATCAGTTAAGGCAGTAGAACCCTGTTTAATCGGTTTTGGGGTAGGCAATCTTTTAATTGCTTTAGAACTGCCTGCTCTCCCATAGAGCTTCTTTCTTAACGCTCCCACAGTAAGGTTCTTACCTTTAGCGAGTTGAGAAATATGCGCTGTAATAGCACTGCGGATAGCTGTTGATAAAGTAGTCCCTGTAATACCTTTGCCTACTTTAGCTACAAAACCCCTCTTTCTCTGAGTATATACAGTGTGTTCTTGAAATGAGAGAAAGAAGATGTCTTTAGTTGGAACTATTTCAAACCCATTTGAATACCTTGTCTTTGTCTTAAACCCTTTCTTTACTTCCCCTGCAACTTTTATTTCTACCTCATTAGGGGAATGTTCTCCTGTGGGAGTAATCAACTGAAGATTCTGAACTCCGTCTACACGACTTGCCTCTAACTTAACCCTTTGTTCTTGAGTACCTACATAACTGTCTGCCGCTTGGTGTTCAGCGTCAGGGTGGCTTGAAGAATAATACCTATAATAGCCTGGGTGATTTGGATTAAAGCTCGCTTTTTTGTCGCCCAAAAGGGTTAAGATTGAAGCCGTATTTCCTGGCTTCAAAGCACTTCCTGCGTCTCGGCTTTTCTCTACTGCTTCAATCAAGTCTATTATCGTTGCTTCCTTACCCTCACCTCCTCTAAGTTTGGACTTAGCTTCTTCGTACTCTTGAGACAACTTCTCCATTTCTGACTTTGCAGACTGATCTCCTCTCTTCCGTAAACGAGAAACGGACTGTCTCTTTTTATCGTATTCTTGAGTGAGCCTATAGAGATCATATTCCCCATTCAAAAGCTGATACGTTATATACCTTTTCTTAGCTTTCTTCACAGGAGCTTTAGTCTGTTTCTGAGCTGAACCATCGGTCTTAGTTTGGGTTTTACTTTCTGATGGCTTTCCTTGAGTTTGGGCTTGAGGTTGTTGAGCTTGAGGTTGTTGAGCTTGAGGTTGTTGGGCTTGAGGTTGTTGAGGTTGAGCCTGAGTCTTAGACTTATCTGTAGCAGGTTTAGACCCTGCTTTACCTGCGCTACTTGGTTTGGGCTTTGAAGTAGACTTAGATTTAGTTTTTATCTCTATGCTTTTAGGTGTTATCGACAGGTCTTTATCGCCACTCTCTGTTTTCAACACCCAAGGTCCTTTAAGAAATTCAGGCTTCTCTAAGTTTGTGCTCCCTTTAGGCTCTGCTTTTAGTTTTAAAATACCTAAACTATAAGCATACTGAACCACAAGGTTTCTATACATAGTGCGCTCTTTAGAACCTAAGCTCTCTCTCATACCCTTGATCATGTCAAACCCGTAAGCGAAATAAGCAGGGTTCGGTTTTGTGGGGTCTAATGCCATCACTACATTAGGAAATCCTATTGTCTTGTAATGGCCTGCACTGTCTTTAGCGATGAGCGATTTCTGAGGAAATGAAGCGTCATCGAGTCTAACGCCTTTAATGCCGTCAACTCTAGGGTCGCCAGGAGGTAAGAATTTCTTCCTACGAGCTGTCAAAGTCAAACTCGTAGTACAATCAGAACCAAAAGAGAAGCTATGGGAAATACCACTGACGTAATAAAAAGTATCTATATGCTCGATGTAGACGGGGTAACCGGGTTTTAGCTCGGCTCTTAAAGGAATACTTAAAGTACAACCGTTCGTATTTACATTCTTTTTCTCCAACTCAACAACAGCCGCAAAGAATGCTGACCTAGCCGTATTGAAGAAAGTGGTGTCAAATTCTAAAGGCTTCCAACCGTATTTCGCAACAAGCCTATAATCTACATAAGTACCCTTAACTCCCCAAGTACCCTCCATACTCATACCTGCGAGATTTCTAAACATACCCCCTTTACAAACTGCATAGGTATATTCGGGTTCTTGGTTTTCAAAAGAAATGTCGAGTACGTCTTCTCTCTTAATTGTGTATATCCTACTAGACCTTGTGTCTAGGTTATACATAGGAGGTTTGAATACTAAGTCTCCATCAACATCTTGATAGAACTCATACCCGACTTTTTCAGCTACCGTATCTGCTATTCCTTGCTTGGACTCATAACTAGTCTGAAATAGATTCACATTTCCTAAAGCACCTATATCAGTAATAAAAGCCTTTAGCTCAGTAGAAAGAAGACCAATAGAGTCGCCTCTTTTATCAGAGACTTCTTGTTGGAACTGAACGTCCATAGCATTGATCATTTTCCCACTAGAGTCTTTACGGATTAAACCTAAAAGTTTAGCCAAGTTGAGAAGCCCTCCCTTTACAGTCTTCGAGTTGGCTGTGATATTGTGTTGATTTTTAATAAGAGTCCTTACTTCTTTCCCTTTCCCTTTTTTCCTAGACGGGTCGCCAAGAAATGCAGTCTGCATTTGAGACAACATCGCTCCCGAAGCTCCATACATTCTCAGCCCATACAAACCTGCGGCAAACCTGTTCTCCCAATACCTCAGAGTTTGTGCGTATTGACTCCCACCTAAAGCACTCTTCGCTTTCTGATTTCCTGATGAACTAAACACCCACTCTAACCCGTCCATCGAACCACCTGAGTCTCGAAATAGATCGAATATAATCTGATGAGGAGTCATGTCCGTATAAACGTGTCCATCTAATCTCATTGACCCTCTTGACTCTGAAGGTCCTGCTGCTAAGTAAGCCGCATTAGTATTTACTTTCTGATTTTGCCAGAAATGGAGGAGAGAGTTACAGCTCAGACTTGCGCTATAGAAACCACCACTAAAGCTATAACTTACAGAAGTAACAACCCCATGAAATACAGGGTAATAAGGACGCATTTTCACCTTACTTAGATCATATACATCTGCTCCATCTTGATTGGCAATTTTAGCAGTACCTTGAGAGTGTCCACTTATTTCAAAGAACCCTCGATAATAAACATTAACCTCAACCCCTGTTGAGAATATGAACTCACCATCTTTGAATATGGAATCTCCGTAGTGGCCGGGGATTGACATTTCTATTGAAGCTGTCATATCTCCCGAAGTAACTCCTGCGTTAGTACCTACAGAGGTAATGAACGCTTGGAAATCAATCATATTCTTACATTCATTACAGCCTGCGATCTTCGTGTCGCCATTAAACAAAACGATAGCGTCAGGTGTCCAAGACACCACTTTTCTATGCTTGTTTAATATGTCTTGCGACCAATTTCCTGCAAAGGGTCTATTCTCTAAGATATTACTCATTTGATCACCCCGTAGATAAATTTAAGTCTTTTAATCTGTTGAGTTGTCTACTCGTCATAGATTCGTTGAAGTAATGTTTATAGACAACAAAAGATAACTCAAAAGAAATACCACCGTTCTGACGACCCTCTTCGTAAGTATAGCTCATACTCTCGATACGACCCTCCCAAGTCTGACCGTCATAATGAATAGCTTGCCTACCAATCGCAGAGGTAGCTCTTGAACCTCCAATTCGATCAGCTATCGACACGCTATTTCTATACACAGAGAAAATAGACATTAAATGACGATAGCCTGCGCTGTCTTTGCGAGCCAAGTGAGTTAAGCCATTAGGTGCTCTTATTTCTGACGGCTTTTTTCCATCAGCGAGCTGTTGTTTCAACTCAGCTCCATTTATACGTTCTGCTACAAAAGCACCAATAGAGCAAGAAATGCTAATTGTAGGTAGCTCCTCTCCCCATCTCTGAAATACAAAGCCATATCTCGTCTGCTCTTGAAATGCCTGTATAGATGTATATGAAGTATCAAAGCTAGTAGGGTTAATAAGAAATACTATCGGAGGTAGAGTCGCTAAGGCTCTATGCTGTACTACATAATCAATAATGTTATCTCGGTCATTGAAGCTCGAACTCACTTCGATAGTGTCAGATAACTGTGAGGTTGCTGTTCCATTAGTCGGTCTAATCGGAGGTCCTGCAAGTGAAGAAATCTTGGGCGCAAAAGAGCTTCTATTCTGAGCGTTGACTCTCCTTTCCCTTACACTCCTTATGGGAGATAAAGGACTACGAAATGGTCTTCGTGATGTAGAAACTTGGAAACTGTCTGTTACCCAAGGCTCATCGGGGTGAGGAGGTATTACTTCAAGAATAAATGGTGAAAACCTACGGAGGTCTTTGTGTGATAAATCCACAGGAGCGGCATTAGGGTCTTCATCAGGAAATAAGATTACGTCCTCTCCCATAGGTAAATAAATATAAGGGTCTGTTGCTGTAGTGCCTTTCATCTGAAGTCTCCCCCTTGAGTTCTAACACCATGAACTTCTCGCTCTACTTGAAAGACCATACTCAGATTGAATGCGAATGGAGACTCGGCTGTCTCAGATACGCTAAAGGACTGAAACCAACCGTACCACTCACCTCCATCGAAGACCATTTTGATACGACCCTGTAAGGTAACATAACCCCTTGAGTCATAGATCGAACCGTTGTTATGAAATAGAGAAAGTAGATCGAGATATTTGTCATAAGAAATAGACTCTCGCCTGCTTCCCCCTAAGTCTTCACCATACGTCGTGTTAGGGTTTATATTTCTAGCAAACGTAGCTTGACGAGAAGTAACAGCCCCTGTCGTGTTAGACAAACCTGAAGTAAGTCTGATGAAACCACCCGTACTCATATCGAGGGAAATGGTATATGGCTCATCTCCCCAATAGGTTTCAATCCAACCCCCAATAGTAGCTGTTCTACTGACTTTCTTTTGGTACTGAAATGCCAAGCTCTTAGGGTTTGTATGACATACGAGCCGTATATCTCCTAAGAGTGATGTCCTGCCATCAGGGTGAATAATGTCGAAATAGACAGGTCTTTTATTAACTGACGAGGGGATAGCACTCAGAGAGTTTGGGTCTGTTTGAGGGAATGGGTTTTGTAAAGCCATTTCTTATCTCCTTTAAGCGTGTCCTGCAACTTTGAACCCTTTTACAATCGCACTTGACTGAGTTTCGGAAGAACCTTTCGGCACGATAATATTATAAGTATTTCCACCCCCTCGACCTCCACCTCTGCCCCCACCTGCACTCTTATCCATGAATGCAACTGAGTCAGTAGGAGAACCCTCAACTGAATAGCCGTTGTGAAATAGCAGAGGAGACTTACCTGCGCCATA
>MDSY01126025.1_pt1 | contig 12430 bp, 14 predicted proteins | sample 811131 | NCBI WGS metagenome assembly MDSY01 (sample SAMN05326643, study PRJNA326480) | marine metagenome | isolation source: seawater | place: Atlantic Ocean: South West | collected 2010
TTGCTTCATCTGACTATGCTGAAGATTTAAGAATTGATAATACAATTTTAGCCCAGCACGCTGAGTCTTATAGAAAAATTAGAAACACTTTCAGGTTTATTTTAGGAAACCTGCAAGATAAATTTGAACCTCAAGATTTTAAAAAAATAGATATAAACAATTTTTCTGAGCTTGAACAATACATTCTAGGAAAAATTTTATATTTAGACAGTTCAATTAAAAAAAATTTAAAAAATTATAATTATCATAAACTTTATAAAGAGGTTTCAAATTTTTGTAATTTAGACCTCTCTTCATTTTATTTTGATATTCGAAAAGACCGTTTATATTGTGATGATCTAGATTCAAAAAAACGTAAAGATTGTATCGTAGTCTTAAATATTATACTCGAATGTTTACTTAAATGGCTTGCACCTATTTTTGTTTTTACTACTGAAGAAATATTTAGCTTATTGAATAAAAATGAAGAAAGTATCCACGAAACTTTATTTCCAGATATTCCACAAAATTGGAAAAATGACTCACTAAACAAAAAGTGGAAAGAGCTCTATGAAATTAAACAAGAAGTGAATATTGCAATAGAAGAAAAACGATCAGGTAAAGAAATAGGCTCAAGTTTAGAGGCAGATCTTCTAATTAATGTAAATGAGAAAGAATTTAAACTTTTAGAAGGTTTAGATTTAGAAGAATATTTCATCACTTCAAAAGTTAAAAAAATTAAAAATGCATCTGAAGTCAAAATGAATGTAGAAGTTAAAAAGTCTATCGGCAGCAAATGCACACTTTGTTGGAAAATTTTAGAAAAGAAATGTGAAAGAAAGCACTGTGGTATTAGTTAGAATATGAATATTTCAAAAAATCTTAAAAATAAACTTTTTTCAAAAGAAACTATAATTTCAATTTTAGTAACTATATTTATTTTTATTCTGGATAGGGCAACGAAATCCGCAATAGTGAATCATCAAACAAATAATGAGAGTATATTTATTAATGACTATTTAAACTTTGAACTTGTTTGGAACACTGGGATTGGCTTTGGTCTGTTGAGTCAGAATGCAAATATATACTATCATTTAATTTCTTTATTAATTTTCTTGGTAATTTGCTTCTTATTTTATTTAATGAAGAAAGCTAATTTTATAGAAAAAATTTTATTTTCTTTAATTCTAGGAGGAGCAATAGGTAACTTCTACGACAGACTGATTTATTTAGCTGTACCAGATTTCATAGACTTCCATTTTAATGATTTTCACTGGTTTACCTTTAATATTGCAGATATATTTATCACAATAGGAATTATTTTAATCATAATTAAAGACATAATATTTAAAAAAAATGAAATTAAATAAATTATTAATTTTATCATCTAGTTTATTAATTATTTTAAGCAGTTGTGGGACACTAAGCGAAGCAGGCAAAGTTTTAAGAAATGAGAAGACCGCATCAACAGACGAATTTTTAATTAAAAAAAAAGAACCATTAACTCAACCTCCTGATTTTGACACAATACCTGAACCTGGAACAATTAAAAAAAAGACAAGCTCAAATCAAAATAGTATAGAAAAAATTTTAAAAGTGCGTAAAAATAACTCTAGTAGCAATCAATCTTCATCTTCATCAACAGAAGAATCTATACTTAAAAGAATAAAAAAGTGAGCAACAAAGTTAATTTAAAAAGCAGTATAGGACGGACTTATTTCAATAAGAGCTTATATTCAAAAGATAAAATAAAATTAAATAAAATAATTAATAATATTTCATTCTCTATTGATAAAAAAAAAGACACTTTCCATTCATTTAGTAAAAATTTTCAATTTAGCTTTAAACATAATGAACTTACAAAATTTAAAAAATATAAATCTGTAGTTGTAATTGGTATGGGTGGCTCAGTATTAGGAGCTAAAGCAATTTACTCTTTCTGCAAAAATAAGATCAAAAAAAAATTTATTTTTCTTGATAACTTAGATCAATTAAAGCACGAAAAAATAAAAAAAAATATAAATTTAAAAGATTGTCTGTTTATTATTATTTCAAAATCTGGAAATACGCTTGAAACATTAGTTAATAGCAATTTATTAAAAGATAAAATAAATAATAAAAATACAATCATTATTACAGAAAATAAAATTAATTTATTAAATACATTTGCTAAAAATAAAAAAATTTTACTTGTTGATCACAAAGATTATATTGGAGGAAGATACTCTGTATTGTCTGAAGTGGGTATTCTTCCTGCCTATTTAATGGGAATAAACACAAACGCTTTTAGGAAAAAACTATTAAATTTTTTTGAATTTAAAGAAAAAAACTTACTAATAGATAATGCAATAAAGTTAAGTCACATATATAAATATAAAAAAATTAATTCTATAATATTTTTGAACTATGCGACTGAAATTAACGATTTTCTTTATTGGTGCCAACAATTGATAGCAGAGAGTTTGGGAAAAAAAGGAAAAGGTATACTCCCAGTAATTTCACAAGCTCCAAAAGATCACCACAGTTTAATGCAATTATATTTAGACGGCCCAAAAGATAAACTATTTTATATATTTAGCTTAAAGTTAAGTAAAAATGTCAAAACTAACAAAAATATTTTTGGTAAAGCTTTTAATTATGCAGAAAATAAAAATTTTTCAAAAATTAAAGAAGCTCAAAAAAATGCTGTAATAAAAGCATTTAAAAACAAAAATATTCCTTTTCAAGAATTTATTATTAATAAAAGAGATGAAGAAACATTAGGTATGTTATTCTCATATTTTATTACAGAAACTGTCTTAATTTCAAAATTATTAGGCATCAATCCATTCAACCAACCTGCTGTAGAGTTAGTAAAATCTTTTACTAAAAAGTACCTAAGTTAAAAGTTGCAAAAATTACTTTTGACCGACCATAATTTCTTGTTAAAAGAACATTTATTACTTTATCCAGTTCATCTTTAGATTTAACTTCCCTATGAATAATTATTAAATGTTTTTTTTTATAAATTGCAGATTTTTTTATTATCTGTAACTCATCTTTAAAAAAATTTTCTGCAAAAGGTGGATCAAGAAAGATAATTTCAAATTTCTCTACATTACTCTTTATATTAAAAAATGAAGATATTTTTATGTTAAATACCTCAGACTGTTTATCTATTTTTAAATTATTTAGATTTTTTTTTAAAGTGACCAGGGCCTGGTTATTGCTTTCTACGAAAGTAGCAGTCCTTGCTCCTTGAGAAATACACTCTATTCCAAACGAACCTACGCCAGAATAAAGATCTAATATATTAGCATTATCTAATTCAACATCTATTAATTTAGAATGATTAATAATATTAAAGATGTTTTCTTTTACAAAGTCTCTAAGAGGTCGAGTGGTTGCAGTTTTTAAAAAGTCTATTTTTTTTCCTTTTAAAAAACCACTTAAAATTCTCATTTATTTTTAATCACTCTCCAGCCTATATCTTTTCTAAAAAATCCAAACCTCCAATTAATCAGTTTAAGAACTCTAAAGATTTCATTTCTTATTTTTGAATAAGTTTTACCAAGAACTACTATGCTTAATACTCGCCCTCCATTTGAAAATAGTAGACCATCTTTTATTTTAGTGCCCGCATGAAATATAAAAGATTGTTTATTTAAACTAACTTGATCCAAGTCTAATTTCTTACGAACTATTTGCTTATTAGGATAACCTTTAGAGCAGAGTACTATAGCCATACATTTATCTTTTCTCCATTTGATTTTAATTTTGTTAAGCTTATTTTCAGCAGATGCTTTAAGTAATTGGACCAAGTCAGTCTTTAGTCTTGGCATAATGACTTGGCATTCAGGGTCTCCCATTCTAACATTATATTCAATTAAATATGGTTCATTATTTTTAATCATCAGCCCAACATATAAAAAACCTGTGTAAGGATGTTTTTTTGCTTTTAGTGCTCTTAAAGTTGGCTCTACTATTTTTTTTATTATTTTTTTTTCTAATTTTTTATTTATATTTCGTGCTGGGGAGTACGCACCCATACCCCCAGTATTAGGTCCAGTTTCACGTTCACCAACACGTTTATGATCTTGGGCAGAACCTATAAACAAAAAGTGTTTTTTATCTACAATTAAAAAATAACTAGCTTCTTCACCATCTAAAAACTCCTCAAGAATTAATTTTTTTGAACTTTTGAATTTACCTAAAAAAATTTCATTACTAAATTTCTCAACTTCTTTTTTTGATTTACAAATAACTACTCCTTTGCCTGAAGCTAACCCGTCTGCCTTGACAACTAACGGCATCTTATGATTTGAAATAAATTTTTTTACGTCTTTTTTATTTTTACAAATTTTAAAACCTGCTGTTGGAATCTTATTTTTTTTACACAAGGATTTCATAAATGCTTTTGACCCTTCTAACTGAGCTCCATACTTGTCTGGACCAAAAACTTTAAACTTATTTTTTTTTAAAAAATCTACTATTCCTTTAACTAACGGTAACTCAGGCCCAACAACTACTAGATCTATATTGTAAGTTTTCAAAGTTGATAATAATTTATTAAAATCTAAAAAATTTATGTCTAAATTTTTAGCGATGTATGACGTACCTGCGTTTCCCGGAATACAATAAATTTTATTAGTAATATTTGAATCGTGTATTTTTTGACAAAGAGCGTGCTCTCTACCTCCACTTCCAATTAAAGCAATATTCATATGAGAAGATATATTATATATACTATTCTTATATATGAACAAAAAAAAAGCTGTCCTTAAATATAAACCTAATTCTTTTGATGTCCTAGTGGATGGTGACCATGTTATTTGTGCTGTTTCAAAAAAGATAGTATTTCTTGAAAACTTAAACTACTGGAATGTTGAACTTCAAGAAGCGTACTTTTCTCCTGTTGAGGTAAAAATTAGGTTTGAAGAGCTAAGAAAAAAAAAGTAACTATTTCCAACGATTATGAGTCCAGATCCATTGCCCAGCATCTTTAGAGATCATTTCTTCAAGAATTTTATTTAGCTTTATAGACACATTTAATTTATTCGTTTCAATATCATTATCTTTTAAAGTTTTTATTGGTTCATAAATTTTTATTTCAAAATTATCATTAGCTTTTCTCGCTATATAAATAGGCACAATATCTAAATTAAATTTCAAAGCTAATTGAGCGGGCATAGTTGTAGTTAAAGCCAAATTTTCAAAAAAAGGTAATTTTTTACCCTCCCCAACTCTTTGATCGATCATAAGCGCAATGCTAAAGTTATTTTTTATATAGTGTATGGAGTCTTTAACGCCAAGAAGACCTTTTTTAATTTGATTTTTACATATATATTTTTTTCTTAGGTATTCCATAAAAGGATTTAAAAAAAAGTTATTCAAAGGCCTATAGATAGTAGCTAAATTAATATTTCTTTTGGTCAATTCCATAGACATTAGTTCAAAATTTGCAAAATGCCCCGAGATAAAAATGACTGGCTTACCATTATTTTTTATTCTATTTAGTATTTCCTCTCCCTCAATTTCCATATGTGAATTTGTTTTTTTAAACTTATTTAAAAACAAATACTCTACAAATGTTTTTCCGTAGTTTGTCCACATTTTAGTTTTAATATCTTTTTTAATATCTTCATTTTGAGATCCCAAAAATTTTTCTAGATTGTTATTAACAATCTGTTCTGACTTAATATAAGGACCTACAAAATTGAACAATGAAGAGAAAAATTTTCTACTTAAATTTAAACCAATTATTTTTATAATAATAAAAAATAAATAGATAAATATAGATTGAATAAAGTATTTGATGGTTTTTAAAATAAGCATTCTATAATTTTTTTTTCAAATTGATCTTTGTTCTTAATCTTAAGTCTAACTCCTAAATACTGAATTTCAGGAATATTAAAATGTTTAATTCTAAAATAATCTTTTTCAGTTGTAATAAGCTTTAAATTATTTTCAATAGAATGTTTAACTAAATTTTTTAGATCTTTTAGAGAATAATTATAATGGTCTGGAAAAGATACACTTTTTTTAATTTTTAAATTATTATTTTTTAAAAGATTGAAAAAGTTTTCTGGATTACCAATGCCAGCAAAGGCAAGTAAATCCTGTCCTTCAAATTGATTTAGATTGTCGGCAGGCAAGTACTCAGAATAGTAAATACTTATATCCTCAGAGATAAATTTAATTTTTTTTTCAAAATTAGTATTCTCTTTTCCATTTATAACAACTATTTTGTAGTTTTTTAATACAGACAAAGGTTCTCGCAGAGGTCCAGAAGGTAACACCATTTCATTCCCTGCTAGCTGCTCTCCATTAAAACACACAATATTTAAATCTTTAACAATGGAAGAATCTTGTAAACCATCATCTAGAATCACACAATCATGCCCTTCTCTTTGAGCCTCTTCTATTGCTCTAGATCTCGATCTGAATTTAAACAGTTTTATTTTTTTTGACTCTATTAATTTAAATTCATCTTCATGAGCTTTATAAAATTTTTTTATTATTGCATTTTTTTTATTTAATTTTTCTAATATTTTAGACAATTCAATACACAATGGTGTTTTTCCAGTTCCCCCCAAATATATATTGCCAACGCAAATAACACTTATTGAAAATTTATTCTTTTTATCAAAAGTTTTTTTTAAAATTATGAAAATCTGAAACAAAATGGACAATGGTAACAAAAAAAAAGATATTATAGAGTTTTTAGTATGCCAAAATTTAGGTTTGAATATTTTCATAATTTATTTTAAGTACTTTTCAACAATAGCTGTTGTTTCTTTTAATATTTTTTCTCCATAGTTATTTAATAAATCTAACTGTTTTTGATTTATTTTATTGGGATATTGAATATTCTTTATAATTTTTTTAGCTAATTCACCCTCATCATTTGCTTCTTCGGCTATACCATAAGATTTTAAAAGACTATAAACTTCTTGAAAATTATAAACATAAGGACCATGAAATATTTTGCATCCTAATTTTGCGGCATCAATAGGATTTTGCCCACCAATATTTTTTTTTTGTTTTAAAAACGACTTTCCAATAACAATATTTTTACAATAATTAAAATATTTAGAAAGAACACCAAAGGAATTGATAATTAAAATTTCAACATTAGAATTTATTAAGTCATTATCGTTCAAGATTTGTGTTTTAAGATTAAATTTTGCAGCTAAATTTTTAACATCTAAAGACCTGCCAACATGCCTTGGTATAATAATAGTTAAAATATTTTTAAATTTTTTTTTTATTTCCACATGGGTTTTTAAAAAAATAAGTTCTTCACCATCGTGTGTGCTAGCAACGCACCAAGTTTTATAATTATTTAAAATTTTTTTGTTTGAATCCTTTAATTCATCTGACGTACTTGGAATAGAATATTTTAAATTGCCAATATATTTTACATTTTTTGCTTTTAAACTATTTAAATTATTTTTTGACTCTTCACTAGCAGCTAAACATAAATCAAAATTACCAAAAACTCGTCGTGCAAAATTATTAATAATTTTCCATCTGTGGAAGGATTTGCGAGTTAATCTTGCATTAATAAGCAATAACGGAATTTTTTTTTCTTTAATTTTGAATAAAAAATTTGGCCAAACTTCAGAGTCTACAAAACAAATAAGATCTGGTTTCCAGTTACTTAAAAAATTTTCTGCAAGTTTTTCTGTATCTAAGGGAAAAAAGCGGTGAAATATATTATCATGCTTGCTTAACTTTAATTCAATCATTTTTGATGAACTCAAAGTTACTGTTGTGATTAAAAAGATTATATTTTTATTATTATTATTTATTGCTTCAATTAAAGGTATAATACTTGCACATTCCCCAATGCTAGCTGCATGAAACCAAACTAATTTTTTTTGATTATGTCTAACTGCTTGGAAATTAGATAAAAAAATTTTTTCCTTAAATCTTTTTTTATCCTCTTTTTTAATAATAGATCTTAAATAAATTAAAATTATGAGTAAGGGGTAAATTATATAAGTAAAATATCTATAAACTTGCAACATTAATTTATCTTAACTGTTTTTTCACCAGTGATTTGTACTCATCTGAACTTTTCATTAAAGATGTATGATTTCCAAAATCAATGACATTTCCATTCTTTAAAACATAAATTTGATTTGCGTTATATATAGTGGAAAGTCTGTGAGCTATAACTAGAGTAGTTTTATTTTTGGTCAAATTACTAATCGCATTTTGTACCACTTCTTCTGACTCTGCATCCAAGGAAGATGTAGCTTCATCAAGGAGTATAATTGGAGATTTTTTTAAAATTGCTCGAGCAATAGATATCCTTTGTTTCTGTCCACCAGAAAGGCGTACACCATTCTCTCCAATTAATGTTTCATAATCATGTGGTAATTTCTTTATAAACTCATCTGCAGCTGCAAACTTACAAGCCTCAATTATTTGCTCCTGAGATGCACTAGAGTCTGCATATGCAATATTTGCTTTAATAGTTGCATCAAATAAAACTACATCCTGACTAACTAAAGAAATGTTTTGTCTTAAAGAATAAAGATTTATTTTATGTATATTTTGTTGATCTATAAAAATCTTACCTTCTTGAGGCTCATAAAACCTAGGCAATAGATTTATGATAGTACTTTTTCCAGCACCACTGTGACCAACAAAAGCTGTCATTGAACCACCTTTAATTTCTAAATTAATTTTTTTTACAGCTTTTTGATCTGTGTTAATATAGTGGAAGCTAATATTCTCAAATTTTATATTACATTCTTTAATCTTTAAACTTGGTAGCTTTTCATCATTTATTGTTTCTATAGGCTTATCTATAACCGCAAAAATTCTTTTCGCAGCAGCAGCACCCTGGTAAGCTACCATGTTGATAGTAGCTAAAGATCTAATAGGTTGATAAGCGAGCATCATGGCTGCTAAAAAAGAAAAAAAATTATTTATTTCTAATTCTCCTGCACTTATTAATCTACCAGAATAAAAAATAAAGCCTGCAATCATAAATCCAGTTAAAGTTTCCATTATTGGCGTGGCTCTTATAAGAACGCTTGCAAATTTTATATTTTTATTAACTAATTGATTTATGTAAATTTCGGCGTTTTGTTTTTCTGTCTTTTCTTTTTGGTAAATCCTAATCATTTTTGAAGCTTTAAAAATTTCTGATAAAAAAGAGGTAAAATTACCAGATATTTCCCCTGCTTCTGTTTGCACTTTACCAATTCTTTTTCCAAGATTTTTTGCGAAAAAAATTGCCAAAGGCATCATGAAGATTGCAAAACTAGCTAATTTCCAATTTTGATAGAACATTAAATAAATAAGCGCTATTAGAGAAAAACTATCTTTCATTAGATTAAGCACACCAGTGCTTACAAGATTTTGAATCTGGCCACAGTCGTAGTTAATATTTGAAATATATTTACCTGAATGTCTATTATCAAGTGTTTGAATATCAGTTTCTAGAATTATATTTGAAATTTGTTTTTGGAGCGCACCAGATATTCTTGCTCCAACTTTAATTATATTGATCCTAGCAAAATAAAGAGAAATTCCTTTCGCAGAAAAAGCAAGTACAATAAAAATCGGTATTAACCAGGCTAAAGTTTTATCTTTATCAATAAAAATTTTCTTGACTGCCGGGTCCAAAAGCCATGCAGTAGCTGATGTACTTCCTGCAACTATCAATGAGAGACCTAAAGAAAGAATTATTCTTTTAAAATGTCTTTTGACATATTCTTTATAAAGACGTTTAAGTATTTTTTTTAGTTCTTCTAATTTCATAGATTATTTTATTAAAAAAATTCCTAAAAATAAAAAAAAGCCAGAAAAGTTATTGATTTTAAAAATTTTTAAACACTCATTTTGATCATTTTTTTTAAATCTTACTAACTGGTAAATTAAACTTAGAATATAAAACATTATTAATAGGGAAAAATTATTTAAATCAAATTTATTATAAAACAAAATAACTATTAAAGCCGAACTTAAGAAGTAACAAGAACCAACAAATAACTTTATATTATCTTTAAACTTAATTGACGTAGATTTAATTCCAATAATTTCATCATCTGTTAAGTCTTGAGTTCCATAAATGGTGTCATACCCCAATGTCCAAAATATGGCTGAGGCATAAAGTATAAGTATTTCAATAGAAATATTATTATTTATAGAGGTCCAGGCCATTATGACTCCCCAATTGAAAGTTAAGCCTAGGAATAGTTGAGGCCAATAAGTTATTCTTTTCATAAATGGATACGAGAATGCCAGTCCCATTGAAGCAAATCCTAAAATTATCGTTAATATATTAAATTGAATTAAAATTAAAAAAGCTAAAATACAAAGAACAACTGCATAAATTAGAGCCAACTTTACAGAAATTAAACCACAAGCAAGAGGTCTATTTTTGGTTCTTTGAACTTGTTTGTCTAAGTCTTTATCTACAATATCATTAACAATGCATCCAGCGCTACGCATAAGTATTGAGCCTAAAAAAAATAGTAAAATAAAATATAAAAATTGACTAAGGTTTTGTTCGAAACTGTAAGCATAAGCTAACCCCCAAGAACAAGGCCAGAAAAGCAACATAAACCCAATAGGCTTATTTAATCTTGTAAGATTTATAAATATTTGAAGCTTTGACATAAGTGAATAATTGCTTGTAAGTATCAAACACTATCTACATAATCAATTTGATTCGATATGGATATAGATTACACAGTTGCTGCTCTAATGTTTCCAGCTATACCTTTAATGATGACTATGTATAGTAATAGATTTCATACCTTAAGTAGCTTAATTAGAAAAATACATGACCAGTACATTTTTGAAAAACGAACACCTCCAGCATGGGAAGATCAATTACACGTTCTGAACAAAAGAACGAATATATTAAAATATACAATGGGCTTCGCAGCCTTTGGTTTTCTGTTTAACATGACAACAGTTTTAATGCTTTACTTAGGAAACTTGAATACAGCCAGATTAATTTTTGCTGGATGTTGTATTTGTATGATAATTTCAATTTTTTTATTTTTACAAGAAATAAGACTTTCTAATCAAGCGCTTAAGTATCATTTGAGTGATATGGACTCGATGAAAAGAGATTTATAATTTTATTTTTGTTCTAGAAAGTTTTTTTTAAACAAAGAGATACCGTGCTCCGTTTTATGTTTGTAAGACGCCTTAAATGTCTCTAATTGCCAACCAGACATTCTATTTTTAATTTCTTTTAAATTACTTAATTTCCATTCGTTTTTAGTATTTTCATCTTTCCAGAATTTTTTTTCTTCGTTTGTTCTTGCGCAACCGTAACATAACCCAGTCACAGGATCTGTTTTACAAATGCTAATGCAGGGAGAAATGAAACTACTCATTAGACCACAAGAATCGCGGGACCATTAATTTTTCTAGACTCTAAATCTATATGAGCTTGTTTAGCGTCCGCTAAAGCGTATTCTTTAAATATTTTTATTTTTATTTTTCCAAATTTCATTTGTTCAAATAATTTTTCTGAGCCCTCAACAACTTCTTCTCTTGTTCCATAGTAATCTTTCATTGTTGGTCTCGTAAAAAATAAACTTTTAAATTGCAAATCTTTTGGAACATCTAATGGATCTAGAGGCCCAGATGCATTACCGAATGACACCATCATACCTCTTGACTGCAAACATTGAACAGAGCCTTTAAAAGTATTTTTACCAACACCATCATAAACTACAGAAACACCCGATCCGTTAGTAAGATCTTTAACTTCTTTAACAAAATCTTGTTTTGAATAATTAATTACATGATCACAACCATTTTCTTTAGCTAAAGCGATTTTTTCATCAGAACCAACTGTACCAATTAATTTACATCCAATACTTTTTGCCCACTGTGAAAAAACTTGGCCCACACCACCAGCTGCTGCATGAAAAAGGACAACATCTTTAGAGGTAAGTTTATAAGTTTTGCATAGCAAGTAGTGCGTTGTTAAACCTTTGGTCATAATACAAGCTGCAACTTTATGAGAGATACCATCAGGAATTTTTACTCCTAGTTGAGCAGGTAATATTCTTTCTTCAGAATATGCACTTGGTATTCCCCCTGCATACGCTACATTATCTCCGACACTTAAATCTTTTACATCAGCACCAACTTCAATAATTTTTCCTGCACCCTCTAGGCCGATGCCACTTGGAAGGTTTACAGGATACAAACCAGATCTATGATATGTATCAATGTAATTTAGACCGATTGCAATATTTTTTACTTTAATTTCATTAGTACCAGGCGCGCCAAGTTTTATCTCTGATAGCTCCAGGACTTCGGGACCACCTTGCTTTTTTATGATTATAGCCTTAGTCATTAATATTTTGCAAACGTTCCATTGTGATAATCTTGAACAGCTTGTAGAATTTCTGCTTTAGTATTCATAACGAAAGGTCCTCCTCTTGCTATAGGTTCTCCAATTGGTTTACCCGCAATAAATAAA